>Ga0307992_1000088_pt1 | contig 58432 bp, 53 predicted proteins | sample EllFjometagen133_FD_203162 | JGI IMG/M metagenome (GOLD analysis project Ga0307992, IMG submission 203162) | Marine microbial communities from Ellis Fjord, Antarctic Ocean - #133 | ecosystem: Environmental > Aquatic > Marine > Unclassified | place: Southern Ocean | collected 2014-10-08
ATTATCTTTTCCGATCTTTTTAAAATCGTCCTTCAGTTGATAAATTGAATCAGCCGCAGAGAAAAAATCATAAAAAATTATATTACACTTAGCACTTTTAGCAACCTCAATCACGTCCACACTTCCTCCCCATGCCACCAAAAAACCATGTTGTGGAATTTTTGAAATAAAAGCTTTAAAAACTTCTTTATATTCCTCAAAGTTTTCAAAGTAATCCGGATGATCAAAATCAACGCTAGTTAGAACAACTATCGATGGATGATAATATTGAAATTTATTTTGATATTCATCTGCTTCAATAATAAAATAATCCGATTTGCCAGTTACTGCGCCAGTACCAAGTTGATTTATCTTAGAACCAACAATCGCCGTTGGGTCAAGTCCCAATTCTTTCATCGCAACAGCAAGCATTGCACTAACAGTAGTCTTCCCGTGAGTTCCACAAACTGCAATTGTAAATTTCTGCTTACTAATTTCCCCTAAAGTTTCCGCATAATTTAAAGATTGTATATTATTTTCCATTGCCCATTTCAATTCCGGATTAGTTGAATCATATGCAGATGAATAAACAATTAAATCAATATTCTCCTCGCTGGAAATATTTTCTTCAGAAAAATTTTCTTTAAATAAAATCCCCGCTTTTTTCAAAACCTCATCAGTGAAAAACTTTTCACTCACATCAGATCCAATCACTTCAATTCCTCGAGTCTTAAAATTCTGAGCCAAGGCTACCATACCCGACCCCTTAATCCCAATGAAATAAACTTTTTTAATTGATTTTAAATCCATACACATTATATATTAATTTCTATGCTTTCAATTCTGTTAAGTAACTTGTTAAGTAACAAATCACCTGACGTTTTTTATTAAATTTAAAATTTAAAATTCTCATACCCCCCAGCTTACCATTTCAGCTAAAAAATTCATACTCGAGTTTAGTTTTTTCAAAATTTATGTTACCAAAATGAACAATGCTAATTCTTTCTCTTTCTAAACAACGACGGGATAGTTTTAAGAATAATCTTAATATCCATCCAAAGAGACCAGTTTTCAATATAATAAGTATCCAATCGAACTTCATCTTCAAAATCGAGATCGCTCCTTCCAGAAATCTGAGCCATCCCCGTTATTCCAGGCTTAATAGTCAATACTCTCCTGTGATGATCCCGATATTTATCAACTTCAATTGGTTGATGTGGTCGAGGACCAACGAGACTCATATTTCCTTTCAAAACATTAAAAAATTGGGGTAACTCATCAATAGAAAATTTCTCAATAAATTTTCCCACCTTCGTCTTCCTTGGGTCATCTTTGATCTTATAAATCGGCCCCTTCTTTATTGATTGATTTCTAATTAATTTCTCCAAATATTTTATCGCCTTTTCATTATGCTCATCAGAAAATTGTTTTCCATAACTATACTCAGGTTTCATATAACGAAACTTGTATAAATCAAACTCACCCTTATGACCTATACGAGGATTGAAATAGACAATCGGTCTGCCTGAATCAATCCAAGTCACAATGGCAGTAATTAACATAATAGGACTAAACAAAATAATCCCAATGAAAGAACCCACTAAATCAAAAAATCTCTTAATAATTTTACCCCAACCATCAAGTGGAGTATTCTTTATTTCGATTAATGGCTCCCCCAGAAACATTTGAATATCAGAATTTGTTGTCTCAATAAGAGTTGGGACATATTTAAAAGAAACTCTACTACGAATACAATATTCTTTTAGATTATGCAACTCATCTTTTTTTATCTTTCCAGGACTACAAGCAATCAATTCATCAATCCCTCTATTCTTTTTTATTTTTTTAATTTCTTCAAAATCAACACTTTCAACAACCCCAACAATTTTATACCCTAAAAATTTATTACGACTTATTTGCTTCCTAAAAAGCTCACAAACACCATTCGATCCAACTAAAACAAGTCGATGAATACCAATACCCTTCTTCATTAATAAATAGCGTTGAAAATAACCAAGAGAAATTCTTGCCAAAGAAACAAAAACAATAGCAAATACTCCACCAGCCATAATCACAAATCGAGAAGAATACCAATCACGATCAATAAAGATTCCAACTATAATAATCATCAATCCAATCACAACAGCCCTAGAAACTCGATAAAATGACTTGGAAAACTTCCGATTAGACTTAACTACATAGAGTCCTTCAATCGCAAACACAACAACAAAAAAAGCAGCCACAATTAAAATAATCTGCATATATTCTCTAACGCTAAATTCATACAAAACCGGCTTCAAGCCTGTGATGCTTTCACTGCCTCTCAACATAAACGCCGCAATTCCAGCTAAAACCAACATGGCATAATCCACGGGAATCTGTAACGCACTAAAAAATAATTCTGATTTCTTCATAAGTAAGTGCTATTTAAGCTTCTAGAGTCTATTTTTTATATCTCATATTATACACCATAAAAACGACTATTATCAAGTTTATGTCAAAATAGATTTACTTAATGCTAGCCAATGTCGATTTTGATATTTCCAATTATCAATCACAATTTTCCGAAGAGTTTCACAACATTGCAAATCTTCATTTAAAACTGCTTTTAATAATTGCTTTTCAAAAGAAACACCTTGCACACTAACGCTTTCTTCAGTATTATCAGACATTTCTTGAGAGACCAATTCTTCTTTAATTTCCAACCCAGCCTTAATCCAAATTAATTCACCATTCTGAATCTCCAAAATCTCCCCTTCTTCAATTTTTTCTTTTTCATATTTAACTTTGTCTGCCGTTTCACCATTTGGATATCTCAAAATTACTCTGCCTTTTTTGTTAAGCAAACTGAATTTACAATCATTACGTGTCAACTCTTCAGTCTTCCCTGGCTTAATAATAAAATCTTCATAAATCGAATGATTGGTTAACTTGCTCATACTACTTCCAGTTGCTACGCTCCATCCCTTAAGATTGACTTTTTTCTTAGTTTCATTCTTAAGTAAAATAGCTTCTTTCTCACTATCTTTCCCAACAGGATTCGGAATAAATTTCACTATTCGTATTTCCCGCTCAGGATACTTTTCAACTTCAATTTGAAATTCTTTATATGTATAAATACTCCCATCATCCACCCTTAGCACAACTAGATATTCACCTGTATCCTCATAGACATGCGTTGTTTTTTCTAAATAACTTTTATGCTCGTCACCGAATTCCCATCGAAATTTCAACTCATCACCATCTTCATCTTTTGTTTTTGAAGCATCAAATTCTATTTTTATCCCTTCATAAAAATCATCTGGAATCTCAACTTTAATCAACGGCCAATGATTGATCTTATTTTTTGAACCAGGCGTTAAATGATTACTCCATGACCAAACATTATCACCTCCTCTATTAAAACTAGATCCACTTGAAGCATCCTCAATTATCTCAATCTCATCAACCTTTTCTTCATTTGGATCAAGTAATATTAATTTTTCATCTGAATTTTTAATCGAAAAAGAAGTCTTCATAATCGAAATCACCAACAACCTTCTAGCACCAATCTCCCCTTTTTCAATTTCAAAAATTTTGTCCTTTGAATTTTTAATTTTCCATCCCGACAAATCAACTTCAAAATCATTTTCATTAAATAATTCCACCCACTCCGCATCATCATCCCGTCCATCAGGATTAGAAAGAACTTCATTAAATTTTATTTTCTTGGAATATTTTTTCACAATCGGAAATTCATTTTGTTTTCCAGGAGTTGCAATATTACTCCAATCATACTCTTCGTTCTCTTTTTTTGACCAAGAAACTCCCTCCTCTTTTGCAGAGGGATATCTAACTTCACTGACAATTTCATTTCTAGGATTCAATAAAAATAATTCATCTCCTTCGCTATTATTCAACGATACTTCAGAATTAAAAACTAGATATTGATTATTGGAGTCAAATATTGAAGCACTTAGTTCCTTTTCCTTTCCAGATGCATCTCGAATTTTCCAGCCACTCATTAAATATTCGTTTTCTCCAAAATAATAAATTTCAAACCACTCTTCATTATCAGATCCAATTGGATTTGGCATAATTTCATTAATAACAAATTTATCAGAATATTTTATCGGCTTAGGAAATTGGTTTTTTTCTCCTGGAGTCACAATATCAGTCCATTGAAATTTTCCCTTTTCATTCAATGCAAAAGATTGACCCTCCGGCGCATCTTCATACTCCATCTCATCCACAACTTCTTTATTAGGATTTTTAATTTTAATTTTATCTCCATTATTATTAAGCGCAACTGTATTATAAAAAACTACATATTTACTAGACTCTAAAACACTATTTTTTAAAGTAAAATCATTATTACCCTCATCCTCTATCTTCCAATTTTCCAAATCAATATCTTCATTCCCATAGTTATACAACTCTATAAATTCATATTTCCTTTCTGGACTTTCTTTTGGATTAGGAAAAAGCTCATCTATTCTTATTGTTTTTTCATAAATTACAGGATCTAGTTTTTTAGAATTTTCTTTTCCCGGAGTTCCTCCTAGAACATAACTTTCTCTCCACTTATTATCATCCAACTCTAAAGAATAACCCTTTTCCACCTCCTCGTCTTTTTTAGGATTATATTCAAATTCATATATAAAACTACCACAATCATCATCACTAATTCTCACTGCATCCTTATCGCTACCTTTAAGATCTAATGATTTTAATTTTAAATCTCCATCATCACCCTCACTTATAATAATATATTTTTTTGATTTAATAATAAATTCGTTTTTACTAATACTGTGACAGTTTAAATATTTATCACCATTCTTATTTATTTTCAAATCATATTCATCAATTATTTTCCAATCTCCAATATCTACATCTTTATTCCCTGAGTTATAAATTTCAACCCAATCACTACCACCATTCTCTGGGCTATACATTATTTCTGAAATCACCAAATCTAAATCATCGTCCGCAGAAAAAACAAAGGTTATCACTGATGAAAAAATCACAAAAACAAAAAACGCCAAAAAGGCGTTTTTAATAAAAATATTCTCGATTTTCCCCTCCTTTCTTTTCATTAACCTGTTTTATCCAAAAATATACGGCCAGAAAATAATAACACCAATTATTGTTGCTCCTATAGAAGCAATAAAAACCGCACTAGCCATAATATCTTTAACCACTCTTGCGTGAGGATGCATCCTTGGCTTAAAAATATTAACAATTCTCTCAACTAAAGTATTAATCATTTCCAAAACAAGCACTCCTCCAGTTGCAAACAATAAAACCACAGCCTCCCATCGCTCCACTTGTAATATTATCATTGTAGTAATTATCGCAATTCCAGCTATCAATTCAATTCTAAAATTTTGCTCTTTTTCAATCACATACAAAAGACCTCGATAAGCATTGGCAAAACTAATACACAATTTTTTTATTTTTTTCATATTTTTTATTATTAAATCATAGAAACCCTAAACTGTCTAATCTTTTGGTGATATAAATTTTGACTCGCCTACCAGCAGGCAGGCAAAAAATTATGTTACCGAAAGAGACAATTATTTTTGCATCAAATCAACTAATCCCATTCTAATTTCTTACCCTCTTTATTTTAGCACCTATTTTGGCTAATCTTTCTTCAATCTTTTCATACCCTCTATCAATTTGATAAATGTTTTCAATAATTGTTTTTCCTTCAGCAATCATACCAGCGATTAACATAGTTATCCCAGCACGCAAATCAGGACTAGAAAGCTTCTTTCCAAAAAGTTTAGCTGGTCCAATAACAATCACTCGGTGAGGATCACAAATTACAATATTAGCACCCATCGTTGAAAGCTGATCAACAAAAAACAATCTTCCATCAAAAATCGTTTCATGTACCATGCACATTCCTTTAGCTTGAGTCATTAATAATGTATAAGGTGGTTGAAGATCTGTTGCAAACCCTGGATATTCATGAGTTGCGATAGAAGTAGCTTCTAATTTAGAACCAGAAATTGTTCTGATATAATCTGTTCCAATTTCAAATTTTGCGCCAGCTCCCTTGAGAATTTCAAGAACAGAGCCAAGATGTTCTGGAATACATTTCTTTATTGTTATTTCACTATCAGTTACAAGCCCCATCATTAAAAAAGTTCCCGTTTCAATTCTATCTGGAATAACTTCAAATTCACCGCCACTAATTTTCCCCACACCATCAATTATAATTGTAGAAGTTCCTGCTCCACTGATTTTTGCTCCACACTTATTCAAATATTCTACTAAAACTGGAATTTCTGGTTCCATAGCACAATTTTTAAGAATAGTTTTTCCTTTTGCCAACACTGCAGTCATCATCAAAGACTCTGTCCCAGTCACTGAAATTTTTGGAAAAATTATTTCCTCTCCTACTAATCCATTATTACCAGAAACAATTTTAACACTTTGATCATTCTCTTCACAACTTGCCCCAAGCTTCTTAAAACCATCAACAAAAAAATCTATTGGTCTTTTACCAATTACACAACCACCAGGATGATCAATTTCCACCTCCCCAAATCGAGCCAATAATGGACCAGCCAAAAGAATAGAAGCTCGAAGCTTTCGAACCAATTCGCCAGTTAGTGAAGTTCCTTTAATTCCAGATGGATCAATCTCAACCTCCTTTAATTCTTCATTTTTCTCAACTCTCACTCCCAATTCCTCCATAATTTCCATTATCCTTTTTGTATCTTCAATAAAAGGAAAGTTGGTTATTTTACATTTTTCATCAGAAAGTAAAGAAGCTGCCAAAATCTTCAAGGCTGAATTCTTAGCCCCATTAACTTCAATTTCTCCACTTAATTTTTGACCACCTTCGATTTCAAAAATTTCAGGCATTTTTTTATTTACTACAAATTACAAGTATATGAATAACAATATTAAATCCTTTTTTACTCCTTATTCAAAAAAATAGTTTGTGTTGGAAAGGCAAATTCGATGCCCTCTTTTTCAAATTTTTTATAAATTCCAAAATTAATTTTTTGCTGAACATCCATATAAACATCATAATCCGGCAATTCAACAAAATAAACTATTTCATAAATTAAACTAAAATCCCCGAAAGATTTAAAATGTGTTCTACTAAACTCTGCTTTTCCTACTTCTTCGATGATGTTCTTGCATATCTTTGGTATTTTTTCAAGTTTTTCGGCACTTGTTCCATAAATTACTCCAATAGAAAAAGAAATTCTCCTTCTTTCCATTCGTTTGAAATTATTTACTCTAGCTGAAGTTAAATCATTGTTAGAAATAATAAGTTCATTCCCTTCTAAAGTTTTTATTCTTGTACTTTTAATTCCTATCTTTTCAACGGTTCCACTTTCCGTTCCAATACTAATATAATCACCAACACCAAAAGGTTTATCAACGAAAATTGAAAAAGAAGCAAACAGATCACCAAGCACTGCCTGAGCAGCTAACGCAACAGCAACACCACCAATTCCAAAGCCAGCAATCAACGAAGTTACATTAATGCCAAGATTCTGAAGAATTAATAATATTCCAATAACCCAGAGAGTAAATTTAATAATTTGACTAATAAGTTTCATAATTGACTCCTCATCTTTCCCGCCACCTTCTAATTTTGCAACTCTTTTCTTAACCGCATAATCAATAACCCTTTGAATAATCAAGACAATTTGAGCAACTACTGCTATAACGAAAGCCCCATAAATAATTTTTTCAACTAGTTCACTCAGAACCAAGAAGTTAACCGCTATATAAAAAGCGACTGCTATATAAAAAGGTGGCTTGATATTTTGAATAACTTTCAAAAGAAAATCATCTAAATCAGTTTCAGTTTTTTCAGTCAATTTTCTAACTTTATTAAGAAGAATTTTCTGAACAAAATAGAAAACTAATATTAAAACTAAAAAGACCCCCAGCGCAACCAAGTAATCGATCCCCTCGTTCCCCCAAGTCTCATAATAAACAAGCCCCTGTAACGTTGAAATTTCCATATAAAATGTTAATTAAAAATCTTCCTAAAGATTAACATAAAAAGAAAAGTATTTCAACCTATAACTTAACGATTAAAATCACTTATAAATCTTTTAATCTCCTCTTCTTCCTTACAATAATATATATCAGGATAAACTTTCTTTGTTTTTTCCCACATCTTTTTATCGAATGTCAATATCTGAGCATCATAATCAATCCCCAGGCTAGTAATCATAAAATCATTAGTTCTCAGCGACTCTTCTTGATTGTTGTTTTTAAGCAATAATTTACTATGCTTAAAAGCTGAGACTTCACTAACTGAAGATATTATCACTTCTTTTATATGCATAAGTTTCATTATCTTTTCTGTTATAGTATCATGATCCATCCCCTTCCTTTTTAAGGTAACTATTATCTCATAAATACCAAGAGGAGGAATTAAAATTTTAACGTCCTTTCTGTCTTTCCAAAGCTCCTGAAAAACAAAAACAGCCTCCTTGTGAAGCTCGTCATTTTTATCCATAGTAGCCACAACAAAACTGCTATCTTGGAAGATAAATTTTTTCATAACTATTTACTACAATACCTTAAGTCATTCAATATCTTCGTAGAGCTCCTTTTTTCTTTAAGAGCCACTAGTATCTATCATTATGTCCTGCAATACTTTCGGTATTGAGCTTTTTTTAACAGCTTTACGACTAGATTTATTTTTTTTCATTTTTATTAATTTAATTATAACACCTAGTATTACATAAAACAAATAAAAAAATTACTTTGCACCGAGGGTTATCAAACGTACGAACTTATATTATCGAGAAATTACTTCTTGAAAAGCATAAGTTAAAAGAATTAGCTGATTATAATAGTTGAAATACTACGATAGCTTTCCATACAATCAAATAGCGGCAGGATTGCTATTAATGACATTCCGTCACTTTTGATTGCCACTTTATTCAACAATTTCAATCTTAGCTACCTCAAAATTAAAGTGTGAGCAATCCTTATCCTGACAATCTGCATAAAATCCATATCAGTATTTTGCTTTAATTAAAACTGGCTTTATGGCTAGAATATATAATAAAATCCGCCCAAAGTGATCGATGCTATTAGCTAATCTTGCCCATTTTGTTTCATTACCATAAAAGTAAATGATTGTTCTGGATTATTTGCCGTACAAATAAATTCAATTTTTTCTTCGTCCTGAGTAAATTTCACACGATCTTTGGAAAAATCAGTATCTATATCTGTTTTTTTTGGTGCTATCGTAGAAAGCTCATCAATAAAATCATTTACATTTGAACTCTCGGGATATTTTTTCATAATACCATTATATAATCTAGTTTTATTCACATATAAATTACAAAGATCAACGCTTTCTTCCCATTGATCAATTTTTCCCAAGAATGGGCTACCAGCAACATTGCAAGAACTTAGAAGCAGAACAAGCTCTTCGACATTCAATCGGCACAAAAAAGAAGTTAAAAAATATCAGAGAAAATTAATACTCCTCTTAGTACAACGCATAGCATAGCAGCCTCTTATCTCAGGGAAGAACACCAAAAGTTTGAGATATTAAAACCTTCAGATCATATTCAATTTATGAATCGTTGTTCGATAAATCACAACGCAGTTGTATTACCCGAATAACACTATCAACTTTGGAATAAATAAGATAAGAAAATACCCCTTCCTAATCAGCCATAAAGAGCAAGGCTATCCAAGAAAAGAATCTTCCAAAAACACCTTTTTTTTGATCTTGTGCGCCTTTTACTTGAGGATCTTCATGTTTGTCATTCGCACGCTCTTGTTCATAATTTTTTAATCTTCCCTCTGTATTACTCTTAAATTCTTCGAATTCTTTTTTAAGCTCTTCGTATGCTCCTTCGGTCTGTCCTTTTGATTCATACAGTTCCGCTAACTCTTCTTTTAATTCATTAATCACATTATTTGTTGCGACCAATTCTGAATTAATTCTAGCTATATTCTCACTATTTCCCTTTAAACCAGCTAGCTCACTTTCCAGATCATCTTGTTTATCTTTTAAATCTTTCACTTCGTCTTCTAGATCCTCTACATCATCTTCTAAGTCATCTACATCATCTTCTAGGCTTGCTACGTTGTCCTTCAGCTCTTCATTCTCTTCCTCTACCGTATCTTCACTATCGTCTTTAGCCACACAACCGCAATCAGCAGTACAAACTGTTATTTCTTCTGATCTTAAGTTTAACTCGTCATCATCTACTATTGAATTGATTATCTCATAAGTATAAACACCGACATCCGTACAGGTAATTTGATCTTTTGTGAAAATTCTATCAGTCGCATCGACTATTTCATCACCATCCTTACTCCATTGATAATGATCATTGCCAGATGGATTTATAGCAACTTCTGGGGTGATAACTAATTCTTCGTCTTGATTGAATGTGATATTTCTTTCAGTGTCTACTTTACTTTGGCTATAATAAGAATAGTCTTCAAACTCTTCCTCATAAACACTATATTCAGGCTCAAAATCAGAAAATACAAATTTATTATAGCTAATATCAAATTCATCCATCCAAATAAATTTGGTAAAATCAGGAACTCTACCAGATAAATTATTATCACGGAATTCTAAATTCGAAAGCTTTGAGACATTTAAATTTGTTAAATCCTGCGGAATTGAACCAGACAATTGATTATCTGATAAATCTAGCCTTACCAGATTGCTCAAAGTCCCTAATCCTGAGGTAATTTGAGTTATATTATTATAACTAAGATAAAGAGTTTTTAAAGATGAAATATTACCAATCTCTGAAGGTAACTTTGTTAAAGTATTGTCTTCAATTGATAAATACTCAAGATTATCTAGATTACCAATGCAAGACGGGATGCTTGTAAAATTATTATCATCCAGTAATAAATTTTTCAATGAGGCCAGCTCACAAATAACTTCAGGTATTTCACCTGAAAAACGATTGTTTCCGATATGAAATGTTTCTAGGTTATTTAAACCAATTAATTCAGCTGGTAATGTTTCAAAAAGATTCTCGGAAATATTCAATACTTTTAAATTGCTCAGTTGTCCTATTTCTGAAGGAATCTCGCCAGATAGTCTGTTTTCTTGAAGCTCAATTTCAGTTAGTTCAGTTAAGTTTCCTATTTCAGATGGAATAGTTCCATTCATCCTATTTTCATCAAGGGATAATCTCTCGACATGTCCATTATCGGCTCTAATACCTGTCCATTCGTCAACACCCGAAAGAGTATCCCATCTGTTATTATTTTCCCAATTTTCACCATCTGTGCTATCCCACAATGCCTCAAGTGCTTCGCATTCTATTTGCGGAATACCCAGTGTTACCAAATGACCAGCATCAGAACAATCAACAATAGTAAAAGATGCCTGTACATTTTCTGTTAAAAAAAATATACAAAAAACAGCAACGAATACAAATACCTTTTTCATTATTTTATTCATCTTTTTATTTTCAAAATTATATTTAGTTAACTATAATCATACTCTTTTAAAAATATTTGTAAAATTTCTATAAACCTTTTTTGTTAAAAATGCCCCTCAGCTCCTCGTCAGTAGTCAGAGACGCTTGAGTCATTATTAGATTAATATCAGAAAAAATACCATTACCATTTTTCACTTCTCATCGCAATTTCTTCAATAATTCTCATTAGCGCCAGGTATATCATAATAATTTTTCATATACGCTTTACTATCAGCTTTATGTATATGAAGATGAGCTTCTTCATTTTCTATTCCATCAAGATTTATTTTGCTAACAAAAAAATTGTTATCACTAAAATCATTCATATTTAAAGTTGTTGCATTACAAATTTATTTCATCTTCAATGAATAATGGTGTTTGTATTATTTTAAGATTTTTATCATCTAGTTCACAAAAAAGACCTTCTCCATTACCAGTTAGTTTTTCGGCACCAAGTCGATCCAAAAAGAATTTAGAATTAGTTTCTGTTGCCATTTTAAAAGCTAATCGGTTGAAAATATTAACAAGCAAAGGTATAGGGAGGATGTCTTCACAAGGTCGAGAAGTTGCAATAATTATATTAATTCCTACGGCTTTCCCCATTTGCAATAAATGAATCAACCCTTCCCTTATTATCTTACTTTCATTATCCTTGCCACTTAACCTAAAATCTGAAATTTCATCAGCAATAAAAAAGATAAAGGGCATTTTATTTTTAGAAGTCTTGTTATATGAAAATATATTTATATTTTTTGTGTCCTCGAGAATTTGATAACGAACTTCCATTTCTGCTAGTAACTCCTTGATCGATGATAATGCTTCTGTAGTCTTATGGATTACTGGTCTCATTAAATATGGAGAATCCTTGAATATTGAAAATTCGACAAGTTTAGGATCAGCTAGAACTAATTTTAATTCTTCAGGAGAAAATCTTTTTGTTAAAACATTAATTAAATATACTAAAAAATTTGATTTTCCAGATCCACTAGATCCACTAATTGCTAAGTGAGTGTTATCAAAAAAATCAATATAAATAATTTTATTTCCAATTGTTTTTCCTATGGGGATGACTAAATCCTTTTCTTTTGCCTTAGATTCTTTAATTAAATCTTCTACATAAAAAAATTCTTGTTTTTCATTTTGTGCGGTTATTCCAATATAACTAGTTCCTAAAATTGGAGCTTCTATTCTTACATTATTTCCATTCAAATACTCAGAAAGTTCTTTTTCATAACTTTTTATATCATCTACTAGTATAGCATTCAACAACTTAAACTTAAAAAGGGTGGCTGATGGCCCTTTTTCTGTTTTAGCTAATTTAAATTCAACATTCTTGTTTTTGAAGAATTCTTGAATGGATTCAATTAAGCTAGGATTCTTTTTCATTGATCCTTTTTTGAAATTATTATACTCATGTTTTTAAATAAATTGCTTCAAAAAATAGCTATTTAAATATCCATTTAAATGGTCATTTTTTGTTATTAAAAATAAAATTAAACAATTTATTTATTCAATAAATCTTTTATTTTTTCAACAACTTCTTTTGGAGAATAATCAGATTTTGCCCAACAATCAATTGCTCCTGACTCAATAGATTCTTTTTTAAATAAATCATCACCACCAAGAGAAGAAAAAATAAGGACTGGATATTTTTTTGTTCTTGAATCTTTTTTAATTTCCCTTAACAGTTCCATTCCGCTCATTTTTGGCATAACACCATTAGTAATAATTAAATCAGGATTGAAATTTATAATATCTTCCAAAAAATGATCTGAGGGCTCATTAAACGATTGAACTTCAAGCCCATTGTCAGTGAATTTTTTCTGATAAACCTCCTCCATAAACTTGTCATCTTCAAAAAACATTATCTTATTTCTCTTAGGCTCCTCTCTTATTTCTCGAAATAATTCTAACAAACGAAATACTTCCTCGCTATCTTTAAGCATTTTTTCAATTTCACTTTTCATCCTAGATGAAATTTCTCCATACTCTCCTTCAATAGCCAAGGATAGTTTTACTTTTATGTCTGTAAGAGGCAGTCTTATTTTATTCACTAGAATTAATGCTTCAATATCCCTTCCTTTTTTTGTTTTTTTTGTAGTGTTTTTATTGTTCATTATTTTAAAAAATATAATTAAATCATTTTCTTGATTTCCTCTATTACTTTATCTGAAAAATCTTCAATATTTTCATGTGTTTTCAGGATTACTTTTTTCACACCTCTTTTTATAGCTTCCTCATTCCATTCTGGAATTGCTGAAATAGAAATAATTTTATCCAATCCAACTTTTTCAAAATCTAAGATATGAAATGATCCACAAGCCTTGCAATCACGATCCAAAAGAATAATATCAAATTCCATATTAGTATTATTAATATATTCTTCAACTTGAGTGTATTCTGACAAAACCGTCACTGCAATGTCCCCTATTTTTAATTCATCTTCCAGTTGATTTATACGACTAATAAGAAAATGAAGAGTTCTCAAATCATCTTCTAAAATTAAAATTCTAATAGTTTTCATAGTTTATTCATCATTAATTAATAATTGAATTTAGATTTTTCAATACTAACGCAAACAATCAAGTGTTCTTCCTTCATAATAAAATGATTTAAAAACATTACAGTTATGTGAAGGATTTTCAGGTCTTACTATAATAGAAGCTCTTGTAAAAGCTTGGTTCAAAGAATCTGTTTTAAGTTCTTTTATTTTCCCATTTTTACTAGAAACAATGCACTTGCAATTCTTCAATCTTCCAAGTTTATCACCTTTTGACTCTAAGATTAAATCATTAAGAATTAGTACATCAAAACAAATAACTTCGTTATTAGCCCTGAATTTAAAATATAAGTTTGATCCTTTTTTTAGAAGTGTCCTCTCTTTATTTTCGTTATGATTTTTTAATTGTTCTTCAGGAATATACTGTATAGGAACAATCATTTTCAATTCTGCTCCTTCTTTTAATTCTATTTCTTTACCCGTCTTTGTATCAAAAAACTTGCCATCCTTTGCAATAGCATTAATATGCACTTTTTGCCCATGTTCAATCCACGGTTCAACGTCACTCATTATCTTATCTGATTCTTTTTGCATATTAATATAATCAATAATTAATTTCACTCAAATGTAAGTATTATATTACGTAATTAAATCATTTCTTCAATTTCTTTAATAGATTCAGTGCTTTTTAAATCAAAAAATTCTTAGTTTTATAAATCTTATACACTTCTGTTGTTATCTCCTTAACATGTTTTTTGCTATATTCTTGATTACTCCAATCCATTGATTCCAATAAATCCAAGAAATATTTCCTTTCATCTTCAGGTTTATCTTTTTCCATCTGATCAAAAATTCGATAAATAAAACTTTGCATATAATCCATATAGCCCGCAGTTAACCAAACTTCAGGAAAATATGTCCCATGAATCTCTTTGTGAACTTTCATCGAAGAAACTATTTTATCAATCACGTCTAAATATTCTTCCGAATCAGTATCTTTAACTATAAATCCACAATTAGGACATTTTATTCCTTTTTTAAATGGAAGAAAGAAAGCTTCACACTTCACACATTTATAATTTGGCTTTTGATAATGAATCGACATAAATTAATGTTCTGTTTAATAATTTAATTTAAACGTCTTACGGAATTTTTAACTTTTTCGAGTGCATTTTTTTCTTCTTTTGAAAATCCATAAGCAACAACCCTGCAAGAAGATAAATAAAAAGGAATGTTAGGATTTTTCAAACAATCCACTAATTCCTGATCATCATTTTCTAGAGCCTCTTTTATGCCTGCTTCAAGATAGGTCTTATCAATTAAACCTCTTTTGTCATGCACTTCCCTATCTTCTCCAAAAACATTTGAAAGATGCCAAGAAGCTTCAAAAACTTTTTCACCGATAGAGATTATAAAAACAAGGTTTTTATCGGAAATGTCAGGAATCGACTCAATAATTATATATTGTAATTCCTCAGCAACTTCTTTTGATGAAGTAGCTGAATCATAAGAAGATATATTGTTATTCATTTTTTAAAAAATACTTTATTTTTTATTCTATTTTGGAATAATTACAAAATCAAATAATTCATTCAATTGTCTTGCTCTTCCTAACGGAAAGCTTAATTTCTTTTCTATACTCAGCTAACTTCAATATCTTTTTCTTCAGCTTTGGATCAAGTTGATCATCGTCCAGAAGATTTTCCAATTTACCAGTTGCTATCTGTGAAACGCTACTCCAATACTTGCTTTCCAAAAGTAACTGTTCCAACGCTACATATTTCTCCATATCAGATGATTTCAAGGGAAATGCATAACCTTCGCTCCGATTTATATTCACTTCATATTCGCCACCATGCAACACATCCGATTTATGCTTTTTGGCATATTGCAATATTGCATCTTCGACTTTTTCCATTTCAGAATTTATCTTGACGACAACTTCTCTAGCAATCCGATTAGCTTCTGATTTCTGATTAGCCAAATCAATATATTTCACCGCCAATTTAACTCCGCTATCTTTTAGATATTTATTCTTAGGGATTTTTTCTAACATGAATAAATGCTTCTTTTTGGGACAATATTTCCAATATCCACACCACTCACATTTATTCTCAATCGCTGGAAAGCAATCGTTCTTTTCAGCTTCCTCGATAGTCCGAATAGTCTTCAAAATATCTTTCTTAAGATCTTGGAGCTGTGCGTTAGTTCTTCTGGAAACAACATCTTCCCCAACTGCCACAAAGTGCCAAATCAATTTTACCTCTTTAGCTTCTTTAAAATTCTGTTTTACTGCGATAGAGTATAATGCCAACTGCCTATCCTTATCCGCATATTCCTGTTCCATCATTCCACCTGTCTTATAATCATGGATAACATAAACTCCTCTCTCTTCTCTAGCCAATCGATCGATATATCCGATGATTTCATATTCACCCCATTTAAGCTTTATTTTCTTTTCCATGGCAATCGAATGATCCTGATTGAATGGCTGATATTTTTCATAATAATTGCGGATGCACTTCTTACCTGAATCAAAATAGTGCTCTTTTTTGAATGCTTTATTATTAATCACGATATCGTCCATCCATTCAACTAGCCAAATATCTTCATAGAATTTAAAAAGTTCCTCCAAAGAATTCAACTTAGTTTTTTGCAAATCACGATAAAGCAATTCTAAGGTGTCATGAACCCGACTTCCCATGAAAGCTTCGATAGTGTCCTCTCTCTCTGGTTTTAGATTAGTCAGATATTGCAGTTTGTACTGCAACGGACAACGCTCATAAACTTGTAATTTTGAGTGTGAAAATTGTTTCATTTATATATTATTCCAATGAGACTTTATATAATCATTTGCCTCTTTTGCATCCATTAACTGAGAAGATGCAGATGCTCTAATATAAAATTCCTTTTTATTATTTTCGTCTTTCACATATGAAGGTGTTCCGCTATTTAAAACCTCAACTACACAAATTTCTTTGTCTTCAATTTTTGCCATCTGAGGAATTATATATTGATGAAATTCTTTACCAATATAATTATTAATAACATCCACTAACTTCAACAAAAATCCGTCAGAATTATTATTTTTAACACTTTTATAATCATTTTCTAATCCAAGTATTTCTCCATCATCATTCACACCGATAAACAACTTCCCTCCATCTGAATTCATGAAGGATGAAATTGATTTTGCGATAACTCTTTCTAATTTTTTATCTAATTGATTAGTATTGTAACTCCATTTCAATGATGACTTAAGCTCTACGTAATCATTTTCCCCTGCTTGAATTGTTAATAAATAATCATCACCTTCATCTTTACTCTCCTTCTGATACAAACTAAAGTAATAATCTTTTATTTTAGCTGCGATTAACTTCCTTCTTTCTTCTAGGAATTTCTCGTAATCATCAATTTTCATCTCAAATATATTCCCAGGAATACAATGTTGTTCTAGATTTTTATTTAATTCCTTTAAATCCGTTATACTTCCGTATTTCAACTCACCACCTTTGCATTGTTCCAAGACCTCACTCATGTAATCAGCTGGTGCTTTTTTACCAATTTTAATATTTATTTCAGATTGAGCATATACATAATTCGCAATTTGATTATAATCACTTCTTGATGTAAATTTTTCTCTAAGATATGCTTTTGGAAAAATATGATGAATATCTCCTCTGTGACTAATCATATTAGCAACAGTTATATCTGATGACAAAAACCCTTTATCATTTGCCTTAGCCTGTGAAGCAAAAAATACTTTAATGAATGGATTATTAACAGTTGCTTTGTTTAACTCTCTTACGAGACCAACCTTCCAGAATGCATCAGACAATTCAGAATCCTCAATAGACTTTAGATATTTTTCTACTCCAATTTTATCTATTTGTTTAATATCATAATCATAAGTCGATTCTGGAGAGCCCGAATATCGACCTGTTAAAATAGACATCAAAAGCCATTTTTGTACATATTTCTCAATAAGACTATCGTTAAATTTTTGATCTCTTAATGTTAGATAAAGAATGTAAGCAAAATTGATAACATTTTGTGAACGTATTAGATTTTTATCAATAAAACCACAAGATTTAACTATCATTACAAATCTTTTAAAATGTGTTTCGTTTATAAAGTCTACAACTCCATTACTTAATTTTTGGAATGATTCATCCATAATAACACTTTCAAACTCTCTTGTTTCAAAATTCCTACCTGATAATAAACTAACTAGATCGCTCATTCTTCCTCTTTTAAATTCCTTCGTAAAGCTAACCTTTAAAACATCTGAATAATCTGGATCATAGAGATCATCATTTTCATTTTTCAACCAATCAATTTTTGAAAAATACTGAGTCTTTAAAAACTCTTCATCATTTTCACTAATTTGTTTATAAAAATTAGGCTCTTTAATTAAATGACAGAAATAATCAATGCACTTCCTTAAATTTACACCAAAATTATCTTCTGAATCATAAGATGCAATTTTAGACATAGCAAAATCAGCTTGACTTAGCACTACTCCCTCAGAATTAATTCTGATAAATATCTCGGTAACAGTTTCTATTTCAAGCGTTGCGTCAAGCTCAATCAAACCTACCTGCTTATGTTTTATATCAAGTAATTTTTCTATATTCCTCTCAACAATATCTCTCGGAATTTCTTTATTCATTTCACAATAGGATTTCACGGAACTAAAAAGACCAGTTTCAATGGCCATAAACTTTGAAATATTTGGTATCCAGGATTTATCATTTTTAATTGCAGGAGTCAACGTAGCAAATTCTTCTTTTATCGGATGAAAAGCAATTTGAACTTTTTGTTCCTTATAATCCTTATCAATAATTGATTCCCCTAAAATTGCTGCTCTTAAAGCAGTTATTCTCTGTTGCCCATCAATTAAAATTCTCTTTCCAGTTGACTTTGTTCCATCTTTAAGTCTTACATCAGGATTTTTCCAAACAATAATATATCCAATCGGATATCCCTGATACAATGAATCCATCAGGTCTCTTATTTTTGTAGTAGACCAAACAAACGGCCTTTGAATTTCAGGAATTGCGATTTCTTTTGATTGAACCCAGCTAAGCAAAGTACTAATTGGATACTGATTAACACTGTATTTTTGTGACATTTATTTAAATCTAATTATTATTAACTTATATCTTCTCTCACCCTATTTTCAGGTTAAAAGATTCTCAATTGCTCTTTTATATTTCTCCTTTCGTTCCAAGTCCTTCTCGGTTGGATTTTTAATCCGCTTTAAATCTGAATTATCTTTTAAGTCAGCAATCTTAACTTGAACAGCTAATTTATTTTTCTTAACCCTTAGTATAAAATCTTCATACAATTCATTCTCTCGTTTAGTCAAAGATTCTAATGCCTCAATAATCTCATTAGAAAATCCTTTTTCTTCAAGGTCATTAAACGTATAATCGCTATCCTCTACTACATCATGTAAAACAGCCACAATTTGCAACTGCTCTGTCGGCATCTGCATCATAAGTCGCAACGGATGAAGTATGTAGACGCTCCCTCCTTTATCTGTTTGATTTTCATGAGCCTCAACCGCTATTTGAATTGCTTCCTCAAGTTTGTTCATAATTATAATTAAAGTTTACATTTCTTGCAAAAATAATAATCTCACTTTTTATTTTTATATTTTTCACAAATTTTTTCTTCAATATAATCACTGGAAGAAAAATGCTTTTCAGGCGAAGGTACTATAAACAAATCTTCGCCATGATGATACCAATATTTTCTAAAATAACTTTCTGAATCATCACTATCATTAACTATTTCATCAAACGTTTTATCTAAATATTCTTTGCAAAAAGAAACTGCTTCTTCGTAGTTATCAAAACTACCCATCTCATAACGAAATTCTGCTATATCTTCTTCACTAGATAATGGCTGATGAAATTTATCCTCATTATAAACAATGAATTTAACAGGATTATTAGCAATAGAAGAAACTTTTTCAATTTCTTTTGTATAAATCATTTTTTTAGTTTCATGCAAGATTACTCTATTAAATCTCCTTTTTATTCAACGATAGTAATATATAAAGTAAATCTTATCTATTGATTATCTTATCAATTCTTCGATGAAGATATATTTTCCCTAGAAAAACATAGTAAGTCAATTGTCTTATAACTTCGAAAATGACGAAAATACTAATCAACGAAAATACGAAAAGAAAAAACTTTAAAATCCAAAATTTAAAGAAATTACCCCATAAATCTTTATATATGAAATTTATTTTAAAATTTACTGAATAATTTTCAATGTTATCTTTTGAAGAAAGCTCTCCTGTAAAACAAATTTTCTTTAACTTATTAAATCCTTTATAATCTGCTTTTATACCATAAAATTTTATATGATTTATTTCATTTTTTATATCATCAAATTCTATTAATTTATATTGATTATTATTATTGCAAATAATAGAACTCTTTTCGTAATCAATAACATTTCTTATCACATGTCCTTCTTTTTCTCCAAAATCCATCTTAATAATCAAAAATATAATCGAAATAAAAAATAAAATTATATATATTACTTTTAAAAATCTAAAATACGGTTTCCTTCTAAGGATCTCTAAGTCTTTATCTGATGTTTTATCATTAGTGGTGCTCTTTAAATTATTTCCTAAAACTTTTTTTGTTATATCTTTTATTTTATCATCACAATCATTTGCTTCTATTTTTTTTAAGCTCTCTTTTAACTCATTAATACTAAAGACAATATCATAAGTATATTCAAGATCATCAATGAACTGACTAAATTCTTTAAGTTTATTTATAAAAAGAGGGATCAACTCAGTTCTTTCTTTTTGGGGTATCCCCTCCCCTGAAAACGGAAGCACATAAATCATTATTTGATTTTGCATATCATGATAAAGAACTGGTATGGAAATTTTATTTTCTTGTTTGCATTTAGGACAAACAGCTTTATTTATTTCATTGTTTAATAACTTCTCTTTTAAATCTGGATTAATTTCAGTATTAATTGATTCATAAGTATCAACTGAAAAATTATATTTACAATTTGAACATTGTATATTTTCACTTTCAATTTTTGTCATATTTTTGAAGGTTTATATTTAGTTTATACTATAATTTATCAAATTATAGTAATTATTTAGAAACCAAATACTATAAAATAACCCCTTTTTCTAATTCATCAAACCATAAAAAGTATACTCTTGGTGTTAATAAGTCAAAGGTGTAATGTTGTCTAATATCTTTTTGAAATTCTTTATCGACATCAGCCATATTAGTATCATTTAGTCTGTTGTTTAACTTTTGAAAATGTTCTCGTGCATATTCTGCTTTTTTAGGGGTAGTCTCATCATCGTCATCATCTGATTTTATTTCTACAACTTTAATAATTGTATGTATTCCATTATCCTGCAATTCTTCTAATTTTTTTAGATCATCTCTGTTAACATTGGCTTTAACTTTTTCAATATATTTTTCTAAATTTATCTTCACAAAGAAATCTGGATTAAAACTTCTTCTTGTACGATCCTTACCACTCTTCCAGTATTCATAATCAATACTATAAAAACTCATATCAGGAGATTTTATCCAACTATCAATAAAGTCTGAACTTTTAATTAAATTATATACAAACAATCTCTCAGGGGCGTGACTGACTATGACAATGTCCTGTGGTGTTTTTAATTTAGATTTATTTACTACAAAAGGTGGCTTGCTTTCACCCGCATACACTCTAATAACCTCACTATTATCTCTAACGAATTCATCCAAGGACATTTGGTCCATACTCATCTGACCTGCTGGCTTTATTTTCTCTCTAGTTTTTTTAATATAATCCAAAACGAATTGATTGTGTTTACTTAATTCGTTTTCAAAATCTTCGCTAATAAACACTGCTACCTCTTTTTCTAATTCGCTTGAACGAACAGACATTTGTTGTAATTTTTTTGTAGTAATAGTATTTAAATCTCCTTCTATGTTCTCAAACTCCCTCTTCTTTTTTGACCTGGGAAGATATTGATTAAAATACAATGTTATTTGTTTTCTATTAATATCAGACAACATGTCTATCTTAATTTTTGCTTTCTTCATAGCATCTCGAATTATCTTTTCAACTTCCTGTTCGTTGGGAACTCTTCCCTCAACTACTAAGTCACCAAAATCAAAATGAGCTTTTTCAAATGAATGGAGTTTAAATCTACTTGATATTTCAGACACTACTTGATCGATAGTTAAAAGACTTCTTGATAACTGATATTTCCCGTCATTATTTTTAAATACTACATGAAGATCTGTGGTTTCTTTAAACGGGGTTAATGATAAATTCTTTGGTGCCATTTGCGTATTTTCCTTTGGAGCATCTTTGATTACTGGACTACCTAAATAGTTCATATTAAACAACTTGAAATTAAGGTTACTTCTGGAGCCTTCAATTTCTTCTTTTTTAAAAGTGTTTGATTCGAAATATATATCACACTGAATGACGTCATCTAAAAGCTCTGTTATGTGATCAGCAAACTTTTCATGATTCGTTATTGTAACTTCAGGATAATTACCGAGAATGTGAGTAGCTGGAACTCCAGCTCTTTCTGGAAGTCGGAGACCTCTGCCAAGCACTTGAGAAATTAAAAGTTTTGAATTAAAAGCTTTTTCTTCCATAGGAACAATTTGAAATACATTTTCAACATCCCATCCTTCTGAAAGCTTATTAACAGCAAAAATAAATTCAACTTTATTTCTTAGTTTTTCTACATTATCAAGCTGATCTTGCACTTCTTTAGTTGTACTATCAGATGTGACACAAATTACTTTTTCTCTTGCCTCATTTACAAATTCAGATAGTACTAATTGCCTTCGTGTATTTCTATTATTATATTCACCCAAAAAATTAATAAATTCCTCTGCTTTACTGCTTGCACTTTGTTGAGAAGCACAGATAAATATTGTTATAGGTTTTACTCTTGCCTTATTATTAATTTTATATGAATACTTTTCTTCATTTTCTAAGTGTTTTTTTAAAATAAACTCGTATCGTTGATCCTTCGTAAGCTCTCCTTCCTCATCTCTCTCCGTTCTAATGATTGGATTAATTTTCTTTATAAATTTATCCTCGGTTGCATCCTTGATGGAATAATTATAAATTACATCTGAAAAATATTCATTTTGATTATATGGTGTCCCAGTAAAACCAATGTGTCTTTTTATTTTTGGCTCCTTTCTTAAAAACCTCATCCATAATCTTTCATCTCTTCCATCACCCTTGCCCTCCCTACCTTCCTCTGTATCTAAAATTAATTTATTTTCAGAAAACTTTAAGTGTGTGTATGCATGATGAATTTCATCTCCCAATACCAAGACTTCGTTTGTATCTTTAAATAAAGTATCACCAATCGCATTTCTATCCTTACTAAAAACAGCATTGATATTCTCAATCATTATTGAATTATCTCCTGCTACCTGATTAGAGTTAATAATATCAACTGGAATATTCTGATATTTTTGTGGTAATTTATTTATTATATCTTTTGAATTAATAAGATTTTTAAATTTATCCGTAAGACCCTGCTCAATAATAGTAGAAGATGGACCAAGCACTAAAACTCTTTTTGTATAACCCATTACAATTGAAAGATGAGCAATCGCAAAAAGTACGAAAGATTTACCTGTACCAGTTGCCATATGAACAACGCCTGACAATCTATCAGCAAGTGGTAAATGATATATTAAATCCTCAGTGCTTACATATCTATTTTTTAATTGTATCTTATGATCACTTTCATAATTTTCCTTAGCAAGTTCTGCTATGTTTTTATAGCCGCCGCCCCATAAGTAAATCATTATTTGCCTTATCGCCTCGTACTGATATTCCCTTGTCCCAGCCAAAGCACGAACATAATCTTCAATTTCCTTAAAACTAAATTTTGCATAATCACATTTACGAATGTTTATATCCAAAGAATGCTCCGATAAATTTATTCTGAGTCCCTTTTTACCTAATTGTTTCTTTATATTTTTACCAGCCATATAATAATTACTTAACTTTAGTTACGGGACTTTCATTGCCGTGTTTATCAATAGCTATAAATGCTGTTATTTTTTGAACACCATCTATTTTTATTTCTCCATCTTTCAAATCCTTAGCAAACACAGTATGCTCCATATCAAATACCTTCCCATCATAATCCAAGTCAACAAGCAACATAGCTAGTCCTTCAAGCTCTTTATATTTTTTACCTTCCTTGTTTAGAATATCAGTTTTAAATTTAGTAATTTTTATTCCTGCGTTTGTTTTTTCTACTTCTATCTCTACATCCTCATTAAAATAAAAACCAGTTGATTTAACTAAATTATTTACATTAGCTTGTGAACTAGGCTGATCTTCAACCTGAAAATTTCTTGAAACATCTTCAAGAATCTTATATGGAAACTTAAAAAATTTAAACTTCACTTTACCGCCTTGAGTGTTTCTTACAACTGTATCGCTAATCTGCCCCAAACAAGTTTCTGGCACTACAATATGATATTCACCTTTAAGTTTTCCTCCTGACTGAGTAACTATACCTTTTAAATAATCATCATCTATTCTAATATTTTTCAAATATTCATCATCCCAAACTGGATAAACTTCCACTGGGTTGTTATTTTTTTCTGCATGGATATTAACTAATTTATATTTCTCTGATAAGTCTTTTTCTCTAGCTAGTTGAAATAATCCTAAAACAAAATCAATATATGCTTCTTTGTTTTTATGAAGCTCCATTATTTTTGTGAAATCATATGCACCAGCTGAAACAACGCAGAATGGTTTTGAATCTTTCTTATACGGATCACCAATTTTAGTAATAATTTTTTCATTTATATCCTTTTCTTCAACCAGTGATTTTGATCCTCCTATCCGAAGTAGTCTTTTTTGCATAGTATATATGGCGTGCTTACCGAAATCGCAAGCAATCCAGTGACGACGAAGTTTTTCAGCAGTTGCAGGGGTTGTTCCTGAGCCAGCAAAGCAATCCAAGATTATATCTCCAGGATTTGTAGATGCTAGTATTATTCTTTCTAGCAATTTTTCTGGTTTTTGAGTTGGGTAATAAACCGATTCATCATGGCTAGATACAATAATATTTATTTCAAAAATATCCGTAGAAGGTTTTCCGTTTTCATTCATAAATGTGTTATAAACCCTACCATCAGCCATTTTATTTTCCTTATAACGATGACCACTACTATCAATTTTGTTAAATCTATTTATTGTTGCCTCTGAAAATTTTTCGAATTGTTGATTAAAAGTATAATTTTCAGACTTAGTATAGAAAAAAATAGTGTCGTGTTTTCTTGCAAAAAATCTTTTTGAACTTGCTCCACCACTATATTTCCAGATAATCTCATTTTTAAAACTATTTTTTCCAAAAACTTCATCCATTATAATTTTTACATAATGACTCATTTTCTGATCTAAGTGAAGATATATACTGCCATCACTTGATAAAATTTCTCTTAAATACAGCAATCTTTCTCTGAGACCTTCAATAAATTCTGAAGTTGCAATCTTGTCACCATAACTTTTTTCACCATCTTTTCCACTAAATTCACTTTTTGTCGCAAACGGAGGATCAATATAAATTAATTTTATCTTTCCCTTAACCTTATCCTTAATCATCGGATCAGTATTCTGATAACAAGTTTTCAAAAATTGCAAATTATCACCTTGTACAAGTAAATTTCTCCATTCATCACTCTTTGTTTCACCAAAACATCTTACAGTTTGTAATGGTGCAGATCCAATACTAGTACCTGCCTCAGCCAATATCGAGGCTTCACTTCTTTTGCCCTCATATTCAAGGGTAGCAATCTTTGCCCTATTTAATTTCTTTAAATTAGCCTTATCAGCAACCCTTGGATAAATCTTGGCGAACAACTCCTCTGGTGGCTCAATATCATTATTAAGTGATTCAATGATTATATCTTTTTCATCTGGAGTTAAGCTTATTTTAGACATATTTTTATTTAAAATTATCTTCAAGCAGCCTATTTAAAACATCTATTTTAGTTTCATTTTTGTTCTCAGGTAATAATGTAAATTTATTTATACGCAAGAATCTATAACCATAGCTCTCAAGCTCAATTTGCCTATTCACATCATAGTCTAAATACTCTTGTGAAAAGTTAAACTTATTTACCACATCTGGATTTTTAGTATGCCACTCAACTCCGTCATATTCCAGTATCAAAGATTGTTCTTTCCCACCTTTAGATAATGTCATCAAAAAATCAGTTCTATATTTTGGTAGATTAGCACCAAATTCCTTTTTAAGATAATCACCAATAGCAAACTGTAATACTATTTTTACATTCTCACTGTTCTTATTAACAAATTCTGTATTAAGTAACATTGAATAAAGCTCTTTTTCTGCTGGTGAACCAAAATCTTTTTCATCTACCACAAAATCATTCTTCTTTACCCTTTCAAGTGTTTCACTATAAAACTTTAAAGCCTCACCAAGTCTAGTGTCACTATACTCTTTTATATCCATACTATGAACAAATACCATAGTATCCTTGGCTCTACTAAATCCTACGTTAAGTCTTTGCATTTTCAAGCTCTTGATTGTGTCAGCAGTTCCTCCTATTACTGGATAAATAGTTTTTAAATCAGCATTTTCTTGTTTTTTATCTTGCACAAAAGAATAATAAACAATATCTCTTTCTTCTCCCTGTACATCACCCACAAACCAAACTACAAGTTTATGATCTTTAGTAAGTTCACGATAATTTTTCATTGTCTTTCTCAAAACTTCCTCAGTTCTTAACTTCTGTTCTCGAAATGAGGTTATAATTCCAATTGTACCTTTGAAACCATTTTGAATTCTTTCTTCAATATCATTTTTTATTGCATCTATCTCATCTAGATTAACATTCTTACCAGAATTACCTTTTGTCTCTACATGAACAAATTTAAGAACTTCCTCTATTGGCTTAGTTCTAATTCTATTTACAATAAGTTCAATCTGACTTGGTTTATAAAAAACTTCATTAGAATAATCTATAATTTCTTTGAAACTTCTGAAGTGTTCCCGAAGCGATGTATTGTAATTCGCAATCGCTTTTGCAAAACTTAGCGTTGAAGTTCGAATATTAAATGTTTTTATCCAATGAATCGTTCCTTCATTTTGTGGAAAATTAATATCTTCAACAATCAAATCATCCTCTGCCTTTTCTGCACTGACCTCTTCTAGTAATTCATTCTTATCTTTATCTGAAATACTCAAATTAAAATCCTTAGTATAACCATCAATAACATCTCGGAAATAATTACTTTGATACTTAGAACTAACATTCACAGCACTAACCGCACCATATTGAAGTTCATCACCAAAAACAACAACTTGTTTAGCTCTAAGTATTAATGATATTGATTCTGCAATAGAAACCTGAGAAGCCTCATCAATTACTAAAATATCAATTATGTCATTTTCCATTGGAAAGTATTTTGATATCACCTCTGGTTCAGCAATAATAGATGAAAGATTTTCTGTTAAAATCTTAGTCTGCTCCAAAGAAAGTCTCTTATTATTACTGAGAGTTACTTTTATTTTTTCTATTTCATTTATAAAATTATTCAAATTCTTGAATCTCTCATCATTTTTATGCTCTGTCTTTTTTTGAAGTAATTTATAATACTGATCAAAATCATCAATATTTAATTTTTTCTCACTTGAATTAACCGAGAGAGCATAATGCAACTCTATCCAGTCCCATATATCTTTTTCCTCTTCAGGCAAATCAACTATCTTAGAAAATGTTAGGATGTCCTTCTCTTCTATTCCAAGTTTTGTTAAAAAACTACCGTAATGACTAAATATATTATCTATAGAAACTGAGAGACTACTACTTAATTTAGTAATAACATTATTTACCTGTTCTAAAAATTGATAAAGCTCTCCGTTATCGAGACTTGTGATCTTTAGTTCAGTTCTAAAGTTTCTTATTCTTTCAATGTCATTTTGTAATTTTAAAAATTCCTCATACCTCACAAGCCCTTCACTAAGATCGTTTAGATTAATTTCTTTCTTATCTTTACCCAATAAATCAGCTAAACAACTAATTACCTTTAAATTCTTTAAGCTGTTTATATTTTTAATTAACATTTCTAATTCTTCCTTGCTTCTCTTTTTCTTGAATACCGCTCCAATACCGCCAGACTTGTTCTTATCGGTTAAATCCTTAATCGCAATTTCCTTTTTAAAATTTAAACCTGCTTCATTTATCAAAGAATAAAAATCTTCATTAATAGTTTCAATGGTTGGTTTAAAATCAATTAAATCCCTAGAGACGGAATTCATCACATCACAAGACTCTAACAAAATTGGTATTTCTTTTTTGTATTTTAATAAAGTAGAAAATTGAGTAGTGCTATAATTTTTAAAAACTACTACCCCCTCATTATTAGCAAACTCTGAAATATCTTGAAAATTAATTTCAACATCTTCTTTTGTTTTTGGTATATTTAGTTCATCCTCACTACAAATGTTATTCGAAAGCAACTTCTCAGTTAATATTTCAAAACTTAATAAGTTCTTTATCTTTTGCTGATAAACTTCTGCTGATGCAATTTCACTTTCTAGACCTTCTTCTAGCCTCTCTTTTAAAACTTCACCGTCTTTTTCGATTGCGTCTTCATTGTAATCACTAACACGATCAGTGGCAGCATTAATAACTGCACTTGATAATGTTATTTCCTGATTATTGTCCGTAGGAAAATCCTTAACTAATCTCATAATGGATGGTTTGGATTGAGGGTGCAAATTCTTAAAATTCTTTACTAACATCCCTTCTAACACATCTAAAGCCTCCTTCTTGTGCGAAGTAATCATTAATGATTTATCATTTTGATTTGCCCAATAAGAAATTGCAGCAATAGCATGGGACTTACCTGTTCCTGGAGGTCCATCCACAACTACTACTTTATTTTTCTTACTAGCAAGTGCTAATAATATATTCTTCTGAGCAATATTTACTGGCAAAGGTATATCAGATAAATATCTTGCAGGATTTTTTGGCGGATATTTCTTTTTAAATTCATTATCAATCTCATCTCTTGTATTCGTAATACTCCCACCCATATACTGCTTGATGAATTCTGTAAACTTTTTAGCACTACCCGAATCAGGATTCGTAATAAGTTCAGAATAATCTAGAATCTTTTTGTTCTCCTTAGACACAACCTGCATACCTACTCTAAAATTAATATCGGGAAACTGTTCGCTTGAACCTTTTATTGGCTTAAACTGTGATGTAAATATAAATGGCTCATTTAAACCGTAATGTGTTTGTAAAAAACCTTCTGTAGTATTTAATATTGTTTCTGCTTCTTTAAAACAACAAGCCCTGGGTGTGGTTAAAACAGAAGGAAATTGAAAATAATTAATAGCAGGAGTATTGATAAAAAGCAAATCTCTTACAATTCGCAATGTAGCTTTCTTTTCATCTGAAATTAAATCCACTTCTACGAAATAAAGAGGAAATCCCTCTTTGCTGTCCCCCTCACATTCTCTTTTAACTTCATGAAAAAATAGATACTGCGTACCAGCATTAGTAAATGCTTGATACTTAACTATATTATGATAAAGGTCATATATCTTTATATCCTGTTTATCATCATTAAAATATTTATTAATTTTTTCAAAATAATTTTTAGTAGTGGTAGCTTTTGAAGCAATCTTTTGAAGATTGTCGAAATGATTTTGAATAAAATTTGTAGAATTAAAAGTAGAAGTCGGGAAATTAACAATATTATACTCTTCTTTTAATTCTCTGATCGTTTTATCCTGTAATTTAACAAGCAATTCTTCTATACTTCTACGTAAACCTAAATTATATTTTCTTATTCCAGCTTTTAATGCCTTAACCTTAATCTCTCTTTCAATCTCCTTGTTATTGTCACTGTTTTGGATGGTGGCTTCAGATTTTTCAGAAACTGCAATAACCTTGTGCTCTTCTTTTAAGGAATCCCATTCCTTCTCTATGCAAGAATCAAGATACTTTAAATTATAACTTTCATTAAAAAGACTTTTTATTTCAAATAAAAAGTCTTCACCAGATAAATCAATTGAATAATCATTCAATTTTATTTCAATATTCCCTAAATCACCACTTTTGATTTTATTAATTAACTTTGATTGAAATTCTGGATACAAAGAAAAATCTAATGTAAATTCATCTTCAGTCCATTTATAATTAATAAGCGTCCTAAAATTAAACTTTGTTTCTGTAAAAGTTGCAAAGTAATTAAGTATACTTTGTGTAAGATTTTTCATAAATTTACTTCTTCCAATTCTTAATTAAAATTCCTCCTCTAACCACCTCATTTCTCCCTCCATTTAAATTCCTGTGTAATCTCAATCAAAATCGTCACTGTGATTGATTGTCTTTCAAATTTGGTCAATCTCCAAATATTCCCATTCTCTAATTTTCTTGTAAGAATATTTTTATTTTAAACTTACTTTTTATTAATTAATACACTACCTATATTCTAAACCTTTCCCCCTAATAAATCAAAAAATTACTGTAAACAGCAACTTTTTAAAACTCTTCTGCATGAAAACCTCTAATGCAATCTCAACTACTCTGCAACCTTATTTATTGCTTCATTAGCTACATCCTCGGCTTTTTGACCTTCGATCATTCCGTCTTTAAAAAATAAATTGCAATCATCAACAAATTGTTTTTTAGCTATTTCGATATTAGTATTAGCCAATATGCCAACAACTAGTCTGCGAGCTAATAAAGAAAAGATTTCCTCTGCTGAGTCATTAACATTGGCAGAGCTAAAATCAATCTTGTCTACCAAATTCGTTTTGATTACTTCGATGTCATTATTTATATCCGCTACCAATTGCTGATAGTATTCTACAAATTCATTATTGACTGACACAAAATCAGCCGAATTGCTATCAACTCTATAAAAGACTGGGAAATACATACTGCCAGCATAAGAAGTATGAAACTCCACAAGATCAGAACTATATACCATGAAATATAGCTGATTATCCTTTTCAAAATAATTTTTTCCCATTTGCTCTCCTGATTCAAGAAGATCAATAGTTTTTCCTAAATGGAAGTCATCGTTTTCAAAAGTTATGGCTTGCAAAGCATAGCAACAATGAGCTCCACCAGAATAACTTTTCAACAGATAATAATCAACGTTGTTAAGCTTCAGGCTTCCAATCTCATCAATTCTACCCCATAAGTCATTGTTGTTAGTGCTTACCAGTTTTCCGTCTTTAAATATTGAAAATGTAGTTGAAATATCTCCCTCAAACAAATCGCCAGTACTTTTAATCTTAAGTCTATACTTATCAGTTGGTATAATCTCATTATCACTAAGCTTGTAATTATAAGATGATTCATGATAACCAACAGCCTTATAATTTTTTGCTATATTATCATCAAAACTAAACTTCAAATCCGTTTCTTCAGATTCCTGCATTACTGCTATTGTTTCTTTTTTCATCAAATAACTACCAAAATAATAACCAACAGAAACGACTGCTATTAAGATTAGAGCGATAATTATTATTTTCTTTGTATTCATTAGATTAAATTTAAAAATACTTCCCTTACTAAACAAACTTATAAAAACTTATCTGGCACCTCTCGATACCTTTCTAATAATGTAACTTGCTCAATAAGATAATCCGCTGCTGATTCTGCTGTCTCTCCATATCTAGTACTATACCCATCTTTAAAGAAAAATTTACCGTCTGCAATAAATTCATTTTTGGCTATATTAATGTCACTGCCAGACAATATTTTAACTATCAAGCTATATGCTAATACATCATAGAAATATCCATCAGAAGTATCCTCCAAACTAGATGCTGATTTAGCTTTTTTAATTGCTATGTCAATATCCCCAGCTAACTGTTTATAATAATCCTTAAATTCATCATTAGAAAGGATTATATCACCAGATTCACTATCAATTTTGTAAAAAATTGGAAAATAATCTGGCAAACCAAAAGTGGCAGGTATGAGACCACCATCACCAACTAATAAATATACCTGACCATTTTTTTCAAAAATTCTTTCAATTTCTGCTCTGAAAAAATACAATTCTCTTCCTATATGCAAAGTGCCATCTCCTAAATCAAAATCGTCATTTTTATAAACTATGAATTGTTTTTTCATACCCCAACTGCATCCTCCCATAGAACGGAGCAAAATAAAATAATCAGATCTTTTAAATTTAAAACTATCGACACTAAAAATGCTCCACTTATAATCAAGCTTCTTCTCTAAACGCTCATTTTTATATATAGACAAAACCCCATAAGATCCCTCAGCTATTTCAACGTCTTTAGCGTTATTTATTTTCAAATCATATCTACCCACTGAGATTGTTTGAGTCTTATCGTGATTACTAGAATAATTATACCTATTGCCGTAAGGAATCTCTTTATAATCGCTATTGATATTATTAATAAATTTATCAATTGCTTCGATTTTAGCTGAGGAAAAAGAAAATGCTTCTTGTGTTTGTTGCTCAATCTCTTGCTCTTGTTCTTCTTGCTCAACTATCCTTTCTTGCTCTTGTTTATTTGATTTTTGAAGATAATAAAAACCACCTGTAATAACAAGGATTAGTAGAATAGCTATTGTATACAGTAATTTATTCTTCATTTTAATAATTAATCTTTCAATATAAGCTGGCCTATAATCAGCCAACTTAAAAAGATAGAGCGGAAAAAGAAGACTCTTGAAATATGCTTTTGATTTAGGTATAAATTCTTTCCTGACTGCAAATGCAATCAATGGCATTATAACAAGAGCCAAGACAGCTGGAACGAAAAATAGCAAGTTCCAATCTAATATCGGATACGTTATCATCTTATATCCATTTAGTTTGATCAAAATAACTAACAGGATTACAAAAAAAATCCAGCCATATAAAAAATAACAAGCATATGCCTTGATGTTTTTTACATTTATTTTAGTCTCTTTATGATTCATAATTTAATTTTGTACTTACTTACATATTCCCCAAAATCCCCGCTTTGCAAGCTTGGCAACAACCTCCTGATCATATAAATTTTTTCTTCTATGACCTGCAGAGTAAGATAAATAATCTTTATCATCAAAGCTAATGACTATATAGTTACTAGTATCGTAATAGTCTTTCGAATTGTAACCGCTGTCGCCCCAACGAAAAGATCCATAACCATTAGCAATAACGAATTCGGCAACACTTATTTTATTTTTTCCATAAGAATCTATCATCTGTAATAACCATTGCTGATGACCAGAATCAAAATTTAACTGAGCCTCAGAAGGGACATATGTATATGGCTGATCATCATGTATAAGATATACATACTCATGTAACAAATTCCTATTTAAAAAACCCATCGCTTCGTCTTCTAGACATTTAATTGTTTCAAAAGAAGTGACAGTAACAGCAGGATACCAATTTTGTTGCATCAAGGCTGGTATTTTTAATTGTCTTACAATCAAAATATTTTGCCCGACTTTAACCACAGGATAAGAAACCAGTAGCACAGCTGAATCTTCAACTTTTTCCACCCATAGCTCCGAATCTACTGGCCATTCTGCCTCAACTATATTTTCACGATCAACTAAATATTCAGAAGGATTTTTTAGATAAACAGGGTTAGTAATTGGTTCCTCCTTCGGCAATTCAATTGGATCTCCCTTTGGCAATTCGTCAGAAGAAGGTGCTAAGCTCTTTGATCCATTGCTGTTGCTTTGTGGATCTATAAAAATAATTATTATTATAAAAAAAACAATGGCAATACCTACAACTAATGCGAAATACAATAAGCGTCTATCGCCATCCGTTATTGAAAAAGTAGAAATATCAGAAGACTGATTTATTTGCTCAATGGTTTTTACATGCCCAGACTGTTGTACTATTGGACTAGAAACTACTACTTTTTCCATTTTTATCTCTGAATCTTGCGTTAAGGAATCTTCCCCATATTTATTTTCCCCAACTGTGCCTTTTATAAACAATAACCTAAAAGAAGGTATAATTAATATAAATGCTATAGCGGCGATGAAAACACCAAATGCATCTGAATTACCTTGCATTAAAGCTAATAACAAAAAATTATACAATACTATAAGTGAAACCACCCAGACAGCATTCCAACCACTATTATCCAAATCATGAAATCGTCTCGTAACAGCAGAGGCAAATATCCAACCAACAAAACCAATAATTATCAAACCAAGTGCAATTAGCCCTGAATAATCAATAAAGTAAGAAACACTAAACCAAGCAGAAATATTATAAAATAATACTATGTAAAAAAATTCCAGTCTACCAATTCTGCCTGTAAAGCTAAAATATTTTTTCATATAATTTAAAATGTTATTAATCTTCAATTCTTACACCAAAAAACCCATCATAGGTAGTGACATAAGTCACTCATATCCGTTTCCAGATATGGCAGGTAATGCAAACCCTATGATGGGGTCTTTACGCATTACCTGACTTTTTGCCATGCTTACTGAAAATCCAGCAAGTTTAGGCTACTTTCTTATTTAATTGTTTTCTCGCATATAATACTAGATTATATGTACTTTCATTTTACCACTAACTCATTCTTTGTTCAAGCTAAAAAATGAATTTTCAATATAAAAAACCAGAGCCTCATTTCTCTGGTTTTAGCTGTTGTTTTTCTTGATTAGTATCTAGACACCATTTTCCCATTCAAAACGTTTCTAGATAGGTACGTATTAGCAAATAAGACCATTCTATAACAAATGATATCCGTGTTTCGTCCTACAACTTTCACAAACCGATCTTGCTGGCTCGTTTTCAGACATCTTCTCATTAATTTGACTGCCGTATATATGAACAAAACAGAACTTATTCCCACACTCAAAACACTTATCCATTGGATTCAAATAACTAATTGTGCTCTTGCATTTAAAACACGATACTTTCGGAATGAGCTTTAACTTATCTTTTGTTTCTTGATTCATAGATTTGTTGATTAAATTGATTAAAAAAATTAAGATATATAGCTTTAAAATAAAATGTCCGTCTATTTTCGCAACATTATTTCTGATTACAGAATAATAAATAGATTGAACTGGTAGAAATGATTACTGTTTTAATAACTCTCTCAGGGCATTTGCGTCTCTCACAACATCATCTAGCCCAGCCCTACTGCACATCCTTAGGAATCTTTCAAACCTTTTTGTATATTTTCCATTATAAAATATTCTGCTCATATTCAAGCGAATGTCTGCAAGCTTTTGCATCCGCTTCATATGATATATGGAGTCACCAGCCATAGAGCTTCTGTTGATGAGTGAAATTTCGTATCTTAAGCTATGGCACTTTCTGCATTTGAATTCATGACTATTTGGTGGTAGATAAAGCTTGGCGGCCCTATGGCCACAGGGACAGTAAAAATATGCCCTTTCTCCAAATTCCACAATGGATAACTCCCAAGCTATTTTCTGTGGCTCATGTCCAGCTACGCTAATAAACAAAAAAGTTCCACCATCAATATCATCAAACCAATAATTGACATCTGGTCTCTGAGTAAGATTTCTAGTAACGTCTTTTGGAGTTAGACAAAAGCATTCTTCAACTAAGTATTTATTGTTCATAACATATTATTTAATTCTGGGATTATGTCGAAAAGTGTTTCATTGTTATTTAATTTGTATTGCACGTTTTTAACACTTCCTTGAAAACCATCAAAATGACTTATATTACTAACATATTCACTTGGTATAAGTTTAATGATGCTTCTTGCCTTATCCTGATCCAGTATTTTAATTGGTTTCAGTAATCCTTTGCTTGAAAAATATCTCTTATAACCATCTAACCGAGTATCTTTGGAGTGTTGTGACAACTGCTTTGACATATATAGTCCTACATTTTCAATTTCTTTTACTTCTCTTATATCAACAGATCCATGCTTCCAAGCCTTGGATAAAAGATTCTTGTTATTAAGATTGAAGAAAACCAAGTGATAGTGAACTACACCGTTTCGATTAGCATCTTGGAAATCAATTACTGCTAAATATTTCAAATTGCATTTTTTAGCTCTACCAGAAATTAAATATTTTAGTTGACGGATAAAGCTAGTGAAATGTTTATTAGCCACAAATACATCTCTTATATCGTCTCTGAAGGTAAGTGTTACAAATATTGGGTCGTATGGGACTCCTTCCTCACTCTTCCATCTTCCAGAATTAGTATTCACCAACTTCCTGAGAATTGATCCAGCTCTTCGCAGAGATCTTTTTCTAGATTCTATTTTTCGTTGCTCACTTTCTTCATCAATAACTATGATTTTCTTTCTTTCTACATTGTGATTAATAGCGAAACCACCATAAGCCAAGGGTCTACTCATATATGAATGCACTTCAAGTATAGATCCTGTCAGGATTAACTTTGTGTCGGTTAGTTTTATCATGTTTCATTAAGTGTTCCCTGTAATCGAGTCCACATTGGAATTATTTTCCATACGAACTTTTTTTAGAAACTAATTAAAAATAAAAACCCCTTGGGAGCCCACCTACTAATTGCTTAGTAGGAAGGTTTCCAAGAGGTGTAGTTGAAACCTTGCTTGGACTCCCTGCTAGAAAATATCTAGCTTATATAAATATTTAAACATAGTCCCAAAGAGTTTATCGTTTTACAAAAAATGGCTAATTTAAAGCAAAAAAAGACATATGAAAAATCTACATGTCAAAAAATGCTAGATAAATCGACATATTAAATTTTAATAGCTTGTCAAGAGGGTCTAATAATATTTATAAATTTCCCCTCCAGACGGCAAAGTTTGGTACAAAATTTCAATAAAAAGGGGCTACTTAAATTCTGGAGGAGGTAAAATCTCAATACATCTTGGACTTCCTTGTTTTTTATTAAAATATCTTCTCAATTTTTCCTTTGGATAAAATTTCAAGACTTCTCTAAATCCAATTACGGCATGAATCTTTCCTGTCCAAGCTGGCCTTGGCTTTTGCATTACAAGAGCAAAATCTCCCAGATGAGGAAGCCTCACTATTTTATGCCTTCTTAATTCATCTCCAATTAACGATACTAACCCCATATAGAAAATGAATGTTGTTTCAGGATCGATATATTTAGATTGTTCTGAAAGCAGACGATAAAATCGCTTATCTTTCAATAAGTCTTTTTTCCCATAACGATTTATCGGAGGTTTCCATGACATCTATCAAGAGTACATCATGCCCAAAGAAATATAGCTTTCAAAATAAGATATCGACTTTGAAACTTTTTATAAAAAAAATTATAGCCAGTTGGAACATAAACGTTAAAAAGATTAAGTATTTTTTACAGGAAAATCTCCGTGAGGGTACCTTACCCTCATCGTAAACGATGTAGGGGTGGTACCCGAAAGCACCCCCAGCAATCAATATTGCCATACTACCTTTAGCGTCTTTGATTACGACTCGAAGAGCATAATCATTAAGACCAATCAAAATGATGGTATATTTTGCTGATGGATAAAGACCATCTTGAAGAGTAGAGTTTGTTTAAATTTTAATTAGTAACAATAAAATCATGTATTCACTCAGAATTAAGCCTCAATACATCAAGCATCTTTTCGAGTTAAGAGAGTATGCAGATGAGGGGCCTATCGCCGCTCAAATCAACAGATCAATAGAAAGCTACATTAAATCGAAACATGATGAGCTTCAAGAGATAGAAAGAGAATTAGAAAGACAAGAACTGGAAAATCTTAATGAGAGATAGCCTAAAAGACATTTAATCAATTAATATTAACAAAACCATGAAAGAGCAAATTAATTATATAACTAGAGAAGCATATCAAGGTCGAAACCAAGACGAATTGCAACACAAAAAGGAAATTAACAAGTATAAATCCAATGAATGGCTGACTTTCTTGCAAGCCAGAGATAGAGATCTGAAATTGGTCGGAGCAAAAGGAAAAGGCGTATCAATCTTCAAGAGACTAGCAAGTGTTGATGAAAAAGACAGAAACAATAAAATCAAAACAATTAGCCGTCCAACGGGATTTGCAACGATTTTTAATTTGGATCTGACTAAACCTAATAAAAAAATATGAAAACAATAACAAACAACTGGCAAAATTCTATGTCTAACCAAAAAAGAACTGCTATCTTACAGTTAATCTTTACTAATACCCAGAATGATTATGAAAGAGATCAATGGTTGGACTATCTCGAATCAACATCTAGTGATCAAGATGCAAACGAACTTATAAAAGAATTATCAAGTAACGATAAGTAATTGATAAGAAAAAGCGATTCCATTAGTAGGAATCGCTTTTTTTATTGAATAAGACACTCTCTCAAAAGGACTGGGAAAAGAGCAAGGGGTTCAGAGAAAAATCTTTCATATTTCTTAAGGATTTGTTTTCTCTTCCCCTCGTACAACTAATATTTTGCAGACACACTCAGTTTTGTAACAAAATAATTACTCAACTGTTTCACGTTTCATAATTATTTTGACAAAAATGGAAAGTCGCAAGAATATGTGTTGTACGACAAATTTCCCTTCTTTATACTATCCCTATATTGCAGTCACTTGACAAAATCAAAATAAGGGTGTACTATATCTATTAGGAAAGTATTTTTATTTGCATATTTAGTCAATTTCAATATATTTAGTCTTATCTGTCTTCAGCTGTATTCACAACTGGAGATTTTTTTATTCTATATCAGTATTATCAGCATTATCTGTATTATTGTATACAATAATCAGGCATGACTTGTGCGGTCGACTCATAACTTTCTTGTCGTGCATCTAAGGCATAAAACTAAATCATATGTGTCTTAGTTAGCAGAACGCAACTATAATGCTAAATACAAAAGAAAAATCTAAAGTTTCATTTATAGAGGCGATCATCCCTTATGAAATTAAATGAAAAAGAATTATCTGAGCTTAGAGAAAAGCTCCGACTTTCTATTGGAAACAATGCGGACACATTCACAAAAAAAGAATTAAATGAATTTGGCTCTTCCCTGCTTCAGGCAACAGCAGTTGTTCTGAAATCGAAATACTTAAATAGTAAGTTACCACTCTAAGGATAATAAATAATTAATGATAATTCTATGAAAAATGTAAACGAAAAAATAGTTTACGGTGTTTACTGCAGAAAGTCATCATCAGAAGCAGAAGATAAACAAACGATGTCTATATTAGATCAACAAGCAGTTCTTGATGATATAATAAAAAAAGAGTCTCTTAATGTTGGCATAAAGTTCCCAGGGGAATCACAATCAGCTCACTCGCCTGGCAGACCAATTTTTGCAGATCTCGTGAAGAATATTATGGATGGCAAAATTAATTCTATTCTTGTCTGGAATGCCAATAGACTATCCCGAAATCCAGTCGATGCTGGGATGATTATCTACCTACTAGACGCTGGTAAACTTAAGCAATTGAAAACACCGACTAAAATATTCACAAATAATTCAGACGATAAGTTTTTCCTAAACCTTGATCTCAGTATTTCAAAGAAAAGTAGTGATGATAATAGTGAAGCTGTGAAAAGAGCTCTTGTAAGCAAAGCAAAGAGAGGAATTCTTAGTGGCGTAGCACATATAGGCTATCTCAATGACCAATCAAAGGACAAAGGCAATCGTGGCTGGATCCAAGACCCAGTACGATACCCATTGGTAAAAAAATTGCTAATAGAATTCCTCTCTGGAAAATACTCCGTGCGAGAACTCCAAATATACGCCGATGAAAAACTTAGACTTAAAACAAAACAACGAAAACGACAAGGAGGAAAACCTATTGCCATTTCCTATATGTATAAATTTCTTAAAGATCCCATCCACGCAGGATTCTTCTTTAAAAGTAGTAATGGAGAAAAAACTAGATACGAATGCAAAGATCTTGAGCCCATGATTTCAGAAGATGATTATTGGAAAATTCAAAGTTTGCTTGGGAAAAAAGGAGCACCAAGAACTACAAACCGAAAAGCAGTTTACAATTATTTTGCTAGGTGTGGAACTTGCACTGGACATCTTTCTGCCGATTTTAAATTTCAAATGATTTGTCCAGTCTGTAAACACAAATTTCATTCTTTAAATAAAAATCATTGCCCAGCTTGCAATTTAACTATTGAAAAAATGAAGAATCCAACTATACTTAATTACACATATTACTATTGTACAAATAATAAAAAACACCGAACAAATTGTCCTGGAAGTACTATTGAAGAAAGAAGTCTTGAAACTCAGCTTTTGTTGGATATGGAACAAAAATTGTTAATAAGTAAGGAGCTTTCTGCTTGGTGTATTACAAATATAGAAAAAGTAAAGGACTCTGAGCTTGAAGATGCAATCAATATAAAAAGAAATCTAGAGCAAGAAAAGAAAGTGATTGAGGATAAGCAAAAAAAACTAATAATGCTTCGTATATCAAATGATCACAGCACTGAGGAAAATGCCTACCATGATAACATCCAAAACGAGCTACGCCAAAAACTATCTCTGATAGAATTAAAAATATCAGAAACCAATATCAACTGGATGGACGAAGCAAGGAAAGATTTTGATCTAATGCCTGAGATAGCATACATCATAAAGAATGGCAGTACAGAGGAGAAGATAGACGCCTTGCATGCATTTGGGTCGAACCTAACTATTTCTGACAGGAAACTCACTGTTATAAACAAAAATTCAATAGAGGCCTTCAAAAAGTGCCTAACTCTAGCAAAGGCTGAAAATGAAGCGTTCGAACCTTCAAAAACACTTGCAGATAAAGGAAAAACCGAGGTTTTTGCCTCAGTCATTCCTACTATGCACGGGTGGAGAGAATCGAACTCCCGCTAGAGGTTTTGGAGACCTCCGTACTACCACTATACGACACCCGCATTTTTTAAAAACAACACCCCCCCTCCTTGTCATTCCCGCAGAAGCGGGAATCCAGTTTCCAGAAAAACCTTCTACTATCAATAGATTTTCACTATAGCTTATCCCTGTAAAAACGGAAGCAAAAATAATATTCTATAAATATAATGCCAATATAATATAGCAAAAACAATTTCAAATAACAAATGCCAAATCAATATTGAAATCCAAAATTAAAAATTTGGCATTAGAATTTGATTTGGCATTTGGAATTCGTCATTTGAAATTAAGCTCTATTTCTTCTTCTTCTCTTTATGAATTGTGTGCTTCTTGCATCTCGAACAATGTTTTTTCAATTCAAGTTTTGTTTGAGAAAGCTTTTTAACATTCTTCTGAGAATAATAGTTAATTTCTTTGCATTCTGTGCATTGAAATTTAATAAGGTTATCTTGAGACATTGATTTAATCTTATAATTAATAATCTGAAAAATCCTCTTGTTCCTCTTCTTAAGGCAAAAAAGAGTCAAGGGGAATTATCTACAAAGTCACTTTAATTGAAGGACTCATCGTTGAAGAAATTGAAATTCCTTGAATATATTTACCTTTAAGTGCAGGTGGCTTATTTTTCATTAATTCCGTCTTAAATGCTTCATAATTTTCTTCAAGTTTTTTGCTTTCAAAAGAACGTCGTCCAATTACTTGATGAAGATTACTACTGTCATCATTTTTGAAATTTACCTTTCCTTTTTTCAAACTTTCAATAATTTCTTCAAGCTTTGGTCCAACTGTTTGGTTCTTTGCACTTGGCATTAAACCTCTTGGCCCAAGAATCTTTGCAATCTTAGCAAGTTTTGGCATCATCTCCGGAGAAGCCACTGCAACGTCAAAATCAATTTGACCACTTTCTGCAATCTCTTCAATCAACTTTTCTTCTCCTATTTTTTCAGCTCCAGCCTTCTTTGCTTCCGCTTCTTGGCTTTCTGTAAAAGCAACCACTTTCACATCTTTCCCTGTTCCATTTGGAAGAACAACTGACCCTCGAACTTGTTGGTCGGACTTTTTTGGGTCAACTCCTAATTTAACATGAACCTCAACGGCTTCATCAAATTTAGCTTTTGAGAATTTTTCCATAATTCCTAATGCTTCATCGATCCCATAAGTATTTCCCTTTTCATAGCCCTCTTCATCTTTTCGATAATTTTTTCCTCTTTTCATAATTTTTGTGTGTGGTGATTACGAACGCCTTAATAATAAGTCATTCTCCCACTATTATAAATTAATTACTCAGTTACTTCAATTCCTGCAGATCTTGCAGTTCCTTCAACGATTTTCATGGCAGCCTCAACGTCATTTGCATTTAAATCCACCATTTTCTTTTCTGCGATTTCTTGAACCTGTGCTTTTGTTACTTTTCCAACTTTATTAGTCAAAGGATTCCCTGCTCCTTTTTTAATACCTGCAGCTTTTTTCAATAGTTCTGCCGCTGGAGAAGTTTTCAAAATAAAATCAAAACTTCGATCCTCATAAACAGAAATCTCAACTGGGACAACATCTCCCATCATTTCTTTTGTAGCTTCATTGAATCGAGTACAAAAATCTTGAATATTCAATCCGTGTTGACCAAGAGCAGGTCCAATTGGAGGAGCCGGATTTGCTTGCCCTGCTTTAACTTGAAGTTTAACAACTGTAGTTACTTTTTTTCCAGCCATATGTTTGAATTACATTAAATAAATTAAATCTTCTGAATTTGAAGAAAGTCCAATTCAACTGGAGTCTCTCTTCCAAAAATATTAACCAAAACTTTTATCTTTCCTTTCTCATTATCAATCTCTTCAACTTTACTATCAAATCCCTTAAACGGACCATCCGTAATTTTGACTGACTCTCCCTTCGCAACATCAATCTTATACTTCGGTTCCTTGTCTCCTGTTTTCCCCTTGATAGACAAAATCTCCTCTGGATCAACTGGAGTTGGAGTAATTCCAAGACCAATGAAACCAGTCACATTAGGAGTGTTTCGAACAACATACCAAGAACTATCAGTAACAATCATGTTTACTAAAACATAACCAGGGAAAATTCTTTCTTCAACAGTAAATCTTTTTCCATTTCTAATCTTAATTTTCTTCTCCTTTGGAACCATTACTTCAAAAATTTTATCCTGCATTCCCATGGAATCAGTTCTCTGTCGCAAATTTCTTGCAACATTATCCTCATATCCGCTGTAAGTATGCAGAACATACCAAGCTTTTCCATGATCTTCAGTTTGCTTTGACATATTATAAAAAAATTAAAGATTACTAAATAATAAAATTTTCCATCAACATTGAAAAAATCATATCCAAAACTCCAAGAAACAATGCAACTAAAAGACTGATTACTACTACAGTAATAGTGTAATTAATAGTTCTCTGTCTAGTCGGCCAGGTAACTTTCTTAAGTTCTTCCTTGGACTCCTTAATAAAACTGAAAATTTTATTCATGATTTTTTTTATTAGACTTATTAGCTAAATGATAGCACATAAATCTTGGTTTAAAAAACAGCCTTCTCGGCGTTTTTTTAGTATTCTTATAATACTCCCCAAAAAACTAAATGTCAAGAAACAAAAATGTATGTTATAATCAAATTAAACAAACTCAACTGTCATTCCTGCGAAAGCAGGAATCCATTAGGAGAAAAACAAAAAATGCCAATACGATTAGCGAAAAAATATCGAGTTACATTTGTCTCATTTATCATTTTGATAGCAATGTTTTTTTTGATTATGAATGCTAACAATCTCGATAAAAACATAAAAGTATTAGATGGGCTTGATTTTGAAAATAAAGATAAAATTGCCGCTGAAAAACAAATAGCTGAAATGCTCGAAGGCTACCCAATGGAAAAAATGATTCCGGCTCTCATGAAAGAAGATATTGGAATCGCCGCCTTTGTTGTTAGTATTGCGAAAAAAGAAAGCAATTGGGGCAAAAGAGTTCCAGTCCTGAACGGAGAAGACTGTTTCAACTATTGGGGATATCGTGGAGGTGGAGAAAAAGTGACTCATGACAACTACACTTGCTTCGACACCCCAGATGAAGCCGTCCAAGTGATCTCCGCTAGAATCACAGAACTTGCCAAGGGTCAAAAACTTGATTCCCCAAAAAAAATGATCGTTTGGAAGTGCGGTTCAACTTGCGCCGGCCATTCCCCCGAAGGAGTCCGCAAATGGATCGCCGATGTCAGCCTATATTTCAACAAGATTGTTCAATAAAAAGAAGAAAGGATTTGTCTAAAACCTAAGCCTGAGAGAATGATTCCAAAAAACACTTCAGCACACGTAAGGACGTACGTCCTTACGTGTATTTTATTATAAGTCTTTCAAAATCATTGCTAACTAAGTTAATCTTATTTTCTTCTCAATCTTATACCCATTACAATGTTTTAACGTTCCCAGATAAGATTGCAAACTTTGATTAAACTTTTCTTCAGAAATTATTTTTTCTTTTAAGCATTTTCTATTTTGATAAATATTCTTCAGCATTCGTTTTTTAGTTTTTGTTCTCAAGATTCTATGCTCAGGAAAATTAACTATTCCTAAAAAATCAACACCTGAAGAAAATGTTTTGATAAAAGTTTTATTTGAATGCAATTCTAATTTCAATTTACTCCAAAGAAAATCTTTTATTTTCTCCAATAAGATTTCTAATTCTTTTTTATCTTCAGACAAAACTACAAAATCATCAGCATAGCGAATATAATATTTTGCTTTCAGTTTGTGTTTCACAAACTGATCAAATTTATTCATATAAATATTTACAAATAACTGTGAGATCAGATTTCCAAGTGGCAATCCAACATTTTCATTCCTTTTTGATGAAAAACTTTTAATTATATTTTCTAAAAGCCAAATAATCTTTTCATCCAGAATATATTCTTTTAATATTTTGATTAAAATTTCCTGATTAATGCTGGCAAAGAATTTTCTAATATCACCCTTCAAAACCCAGCAAAGCTTAGTGTTATTTTTACTAACTTTGTAAAAATATTCTCGAAATTTATCAATCGCTTTATGTGTGCCCTTGTTGTTTCGACAAGAATATGAATCAGAAATGAAAGTTTTATCAAAAAATGGATACAGAATTCTGTAGATTGCATGATGCAAAAGTCGGTCGCAAACTTTCGCTTTGTGAATATCCCTGGGCTTCGGATCATTGATCTTAAAGGCTTGATAACCACCGTGAGAATAGGTATGATTAAAAAGTTCGCTGTGAAGCAAGAAGATATTATCCATCAGACGAAAATAAAATTCTTGCACATCCTTTTTATTCTTTTTTCCGCAAACAAATTCCTGCCATGCTAAAAGTAGATTTTCTAAACAAATAATATCATTATAATTTCCACTAAATTGTTTTTTCATTTTATTATTTTTTAACCCTTACAATTATGTTCACCCATCCTCAGCTACCAGCAGTATTTGAAAAAATAAAAAGTTTGTATTTATTATGGTATGGATACTATCAAATTTTACCTAAAATTCATAGATACACATTAGGGCAAAAAGTAGATAGGATTTTTATGGAAATGATAGAATCCGTGTCTGTTGCCAGTTTTTCAAAACCAGAAGAAAAAGTGCCATATATAAAATTGGCGATCAGAAAATCTGATGTATTGAAAATATTTCTCAACATTCTCTGGGAAACAAAATCATTAGATGATAAAAAATATATTCAACTATCAGAAAAATTAAATGAGATCGGCAGAAATCTTGGAGGTTGGAGCGGTAGTGTTCAAAAGAAAAACTCTCCCGATAAAAAATAGCGAGAGAGAAATGAAAAGATTTGCGCACAACGCAGTGGGGTTGTTATCGTTCCAGTCATTGTCAAGCCAGTTGTAGTTCGAATTCCACTAATCGTCGTGGAAGTACAGATAACGAACGTAGAGATTGTCATTCGAAGGATTGCGGAAACGTACAGAATGCCACCAATATCACCACCCGTAGAATACTCTCCGAGTTGAATTTTATTCGACATCTAAAATGCCCTAGCACTCTATACCAAGTATCTTCATTTTTTTAAAGTTCCCACCTGCAAAGTTATCGTGTAACATTGCGGACAGGTTTGCATACATCACGCTATTTTCAACCTTGATTAAAAATATTCTGGATTGTATGGATACTGGATTCGGAAGTAAAAAACCCTATCTACCTTCAGGCAGGCCTGATCGCTTACATATTTTCCTACTACCTTTTTTATTATAGCACAAAATTAAAGAGTCTCGTGTAAATACAACACAAGACTCATTTTTTTCGCTTCTAAGAGCTAAGTTTCAGAGTTCCGAAGAACTAATAAGCTTAGCACAAAGATCTAATTTGCGCACAACGCAGTGGGGTCGTTATCGTCCCAGTCATTGTCAAGCCAGTAGTAGTTCGAATTCCACCAACCGTCGTGGAAGTACAGATAACGAACGTAGAGATTGTCAAACGAAGGAGAGCGGAAAATAACGGCCCAGAAGAAAATGAACCGAATATCTCCCTTCTCATCCTTCTTCCAATCTTCCGGGAGGAGATATGAGTGATCAAGAATAGCATCCAAAATATTCGGATGCAACACGAGTTTCCCCGTAAGCTCCTCCCGAAGTTCATATCCCTTAATAGTATTGCCGTTTTTCTGTCGCTCGGATAGATACAGACTGACCTTTCGGTTATCTATATACAATCCATCCAAGCGTTTTTCAATTTTCACCCAACCACTACCGATTTGAGATTCAATCTCCGCTCCATTAAAAGGAAGTTTAATCGGAGCGTCGAGATTAACCATAACAGCAGTACCGCTCAACATTTTGACAAGTTGAGTTTCGAGGAACTTCTCTCCGAGCTGTTTTAAGGTCTTATTAAAAAATTCCTTGCCATCCCCCCAAATCAACCATTCGAGGATCTCAACCCCGACCTCCATTTTTTTTAGCGTATCACGAATAATCGTGAATACGCTGATTAATACAGAAAAAAACCGCCCAACTTCTTTCCAATTCAACGTCTTTTTCATTTTCTACTCCTTCGCCTCCTCATTGTGAAATATAGATTTTCACTCCGACTTAGCTATTAGGATTTTTTGCTTCCAGCTAAAAACCAACCACGGTTTCGCCACAGCAGAAAAAAGTCTTCTCAAAAACTCCTTTCTACCATGGCAAATCACACCTTTTACTTGATTTTAAAGAGCTTACATTTAATTTATAATTATACATATTTTTACAGTTTTGTCAAATTCCACATGCTACATTCTGGTCCCAATCTTAATCTAGAAAGACAAAAAACTGAAACTTTATTCAACAAAAAAATTACTTTCACACGTAAGGATGTACGTCCTTACGCGGATAAATTTTAAAAAATATTATTTCATATTACTGTCACAAATAACTGCCTTTAAAACTTGAAATCATCATTCTCAAAAAAACAAAAAATTGTTAATTAATGCATGTACACATAATTACGTAATTAATTACTTACATAAAAACATCCTCGCCTAAACGGGGATGCTCTCTTTATCTAAAAGTTTTCTAAAAACTTATTTCAAAGTTACAGTTGCACCAGCTTCTTCCATTTTCTTCTTTAGCTCTTCAGCTTCTTCCTTAGCAACTTTTTCCTTGATCATTTTTGGAGCTCCATCAACAATGTCTTTCGCATCTTTTAGCCCTTGACCAGTAATTTCCTTAACAACTTTGATTACTGCAATTTTTGAGTCACCAGCAGTAGTAAGCTCAACATCAAACTCACTTTTTTCTTCAACAACAGATTCTTCTCCTCCAGCAGGAGCAACACCAGCAACCGCTACAGGAGCAGTAGCTGAAACTCCAAATTTGTCTTCAAGAATTGAAACAAGTTCTGAAAGATCCAAAACACTCATCTTTTCAATTTCTTCAACAATGCTTTTGAATTTTTTAGGAACCTCAACTTCTTTAGAATCTTCTTTTTTCTCTTCTACTACTTCTTTAACAGCTTTTTTTTCTTCAGCCATGTTATTAACTTTAACTAATTATATATAACTTATAAAAATAAGGGATTACTTGTTTGAGTGCAATTCGAGGCAAAATTGAGCATTGAGCAAATCGTATAAATTATACGATGAGCGAAAAGCGCAAATTTTAACAAAGAAGTGTGCCAAACATGTAATTCCTCCTATTATTTTGTCTCTTTTACTGCAGTTAGTACTCCAACTAAATTTCTCAAATTTCCAGCCAATACTTGAACAAAACTTGAAATTGGGGCATTAATTGTTCCAACCACCTTTCCAAGTAACTCTTTCTTCCCTGGAAGTTTTGCAAGTGCCATAATTTCTTTTTTATCCATTACATTGTTTTCCAATGTTCCAGCAAGAATTTTGAAATTTTCATTTTCCTTTGCAATTTCAGCAAGAACTTTTGGTGCAACAACTTCATCATCTCCTCCGAAAATAATTGCACTTTGTCCTTCCAATTTGGTTACATCCAATTCAACTCCAGCTTTTTCATAAGCAAGCTTAGTAAGAGTTTTTTTCAGAACTTGCATTCGTGCATTACCCTCTCGAAGTTTTTGTCGAACCTCTTGAAGTTCATTCACAGTAACGCCTTTATAATCACAGACAACCGTAGTTGCACTTTCTTTAATTTTTTCTGAAATTTCCTCAACCAGCTTCTCCTTCTGATCTCTGGTTAACATAATTTTTAATTAGGTAATAAATAAAAAAATCTGCGTTTCCGCAAAAAAATATAAAAAAGATTAATAACACTTTTTTACATCCTCGCCAGGTCTTTCGCATCCAACAAGTGAATACTGCCCAGTGTCTACGGAATTAATAGTAATAATATCTCAAATATAATCTAATGTCAAGCCCAACTCTACTACAAAAACCCTCCAATATTAACTCCTACCACAACAGCATTAAAAGCATACAAAACCCATCCCATTAAAAAACTAATAACTGACGAAAACATGAAAATAAAAACAAAGAGAAAAATAAAGCCATATTGATCCAACACTGTTTTTGTATGTTCAGAAATTGGCAAAAAGGTGAATAAAAGCTTTGATCCATCAAGCGGAGGAATTGGTAGAAGATTAAAAACTAAAAGTAGAATATTAATAAAAACAAACATTGCAAGAACATTAAAAACAAGAAGATTTTCGCTTACACCTAAAACTAATAATATTCGAATGCAAACTCCAGCAATCAAGGCCAATGCAAGATTTGAAAGTGGTCCAGCTACTCCGACAATCGCTGATCCATATTTTTGGTTTCGAAGATTATATGGATTATACGGTACTGGTTTTGCCCAACCAAAAACAACACCCACTCCAGAAAATATTAAAAGAGCTGGAACGACGAAGGACCCCCATAAATCCAAATGGCTCACTGGATTCAAAGTAAGGCGACCAGCATACTTAGCTGTTGGATCACCCAACCAAAAAGCCGCCAGTCCATGAGAAACCTCATGAATAATGACTGAAAAAATTAATATCGCTATTTGTAAAACTATGTCTAATCCCATAAAAAATTATTAATAAATTAATTCTAAATCTTATAACATAAACTGAAAACTAATCAAATGTAGCTTTTCAATAATGTTAATTTTAATAAAAAATTATGTTTGAGAGTCTTAATTTTGTCTTAAAATTTTCCAAGGTAGTGTTGAATGTGGGTAAAATTTTCAGCAATAAAATTAGGACTCAAGTTTATTTTTTATTAAAATTAATATTATTGATAAATTGATATTCTTAAAACAAATGCCATTGACATTCAAGCCTTTTATTGTTATTCTTAACTTCGTTATTATAATCCAAATTAAATATTGAATCAATACTATGGCAAAATGTTATATCTGTCAAAGAAGCGCTGTATCTGGAAACAGTCGTTCTCACTCCAACATTGCATCAAAACGAAAGTTCAAGATAAATTTGCAAACTAAGAAAATCAATGGGGTAAAACAACAGGTCTGTACTAAATGCATCAAAACAATGAACAAAGTAAAATAAAACGCTTTATATAGACACTAAAAACTACAAGCTCTTGTTTGTAGTTTTTTATTCAACACTTATTTATTACGCTCTTCAAAATACCATCTATAAATATCTTTCGTTGCTGGAACCGCGAAACTATGTCCATCTCCACCTCCTTCAACTAGGACTGCCATAGCAATTTCTGGATTATCATAGGGAGCAAAAGAAGTGTACCAAGAATGAGTCTTGTCTTCACTTCCAAATTGTGCTGTTCCAGTTTTTCCAGCTGATTTAACCTCTAATTCATTTAAAGACCTTGCTGAACCAGACTCCCCTGCCACCGTCTCACGCATTCCCTCCCTTGTTATTTCAATACTTTTTCTAGAGAAAAAATTTTCTCTAATTATTTGTGAATTCAAAATTTCCTCCTTCCCATCTGATTTTTTAATTTTATTAACTACCTGTGGTCGGAAAAGTCTTCCGCCATTTGCAATTGTTGCAGTGGCATTCGCCATTTGAAGTGGCGTGGTGGTTATAAAACCTTGACCAATCACATCGTGATAACTGTCTCCAATATACCAATTTTCTCCAAAATTTTTAAACTTCCATTCTTCAGTTGGAATATTTCCATCAGCTTCCCAAGGCAAATCAATTCCCAAAGAATCTCCAAGACCAAAAAGTCTTGCATATGAATTCATCCGATCAACTCCAAGACCCGAAATATTACCCCATCCACCACCAATAGCATAGAAAAACACATCACAACTCTCTGCAATTGCTTTTTTAATATCAGTTACTCCATGAGCTTTCCAATCTGGAAATTTCCATTGACCGACTGAAATAATCCCCACACAATTAATTGTTGTATTTTCATCAATAATACCCTCTTCTAATGCTGCTACCGACATTAACGGCTTAAAGGTAGAACCTGGTGGATATTCACCACTAACTGGACGATTCAGTAAAGGATTTCTTGGATCATTTAATAAATCGCTATATTGTTGTTGAGAAATACCTCTAGCAAACATATTATTATCATAACTTGGCAAGCTCAATAAGGCCAAAACTCCTCCAGTCTGAGGATTAATAGCTACCAATGTTGCACCCGTAGCATCTTTATTTTCCTCAAGAATTTTAGAAAGAATCTCATAAGATTTTCGCTGAAGACCTGCATCTAAATAAAGAATTAATTCATCTCCAGGCGTTGGATTAATAACTCCAAGATCTTCTTTTATTTCACCATTGGAATCAACCTCCATCCGATGCTCTCCATGTTTTCCGTGTAACCATTTTTCATAAGTATACTCGAGTCCATTTTTACCAATATAATCTGTCATTAAATAATCAGAATTAGCTTTTCGTTCTTCTTGTGTAATTTTTCCATCATACCCGATTATATGGGAAAAAACTGGACCATCCACATAATCTCGACGAGCAGTCTTATCGAGATAAATTCCTTTAATTTTTTGATATTTCTCCATTAAAACTAAAGCATCTTCATAATCAATTCCTTCTTTTAATAAATAAGAACTTTTTGAATCCTCTTCAGTGTTTTCAATAATTGATCTTATATTCACTTCATTCATTTCAAGTGATTCTGCCAACTGACGATATGTTTCTTTTTTCTGATTTTCATCTTTTGGTAAATCCAGTGGAGTAAATACAACATCAAAACTTGGAATATTTCTTGCTAAAACTTGATTATTTTTATCCCAAATGATTCCTCTTGGCGCTTTAACAGTTATTGATCTGATACGATTATTTTCTGCCACGTCTCGATAATACCCCCCCTTAACTCCTTGTAAATAAAAAGTTCTTACTAAAAGTAAACCTATTACAATAATAATCACCCCCCATAAAAATTGAAAATTTTTAGCATTATTTTCATTTTTGTTGAGAGCTCCATCACCTTCATTGATATCAGTATCTGGATTAACCGGATTCTCAACTTCTTTTACTTTGCTTGCATCAACTTTACCAAAATCGACCATTTAAACTAACTTTTATTAATTATAAGTCTCTGTCTTTTTTCGCCACTAATTTTTTCCAATTTTTCATAAACAATCAACAAAATAACAGCAAAAATCGTAAAAATAATCAAACTCAAAACATAGCCAAAAGAAAAAACTTTTGGTGCTATTATTGCATTAAATTCTGTAATTCCAATTATTACAAAAACTGCTCCTAAATAATATTTCATCACATCAAAAAACACTTTCCCTATAAAATATATTACGCTATTAATCACTCGATTACTTTCAAAGGCAATAAAAAAACTATTGGCAAGATTTATAATCAACCCAAGCAAAACAAAGCTTAAGGTATTAACTCCAAACATACGAGCCGAAAACATGTCTACCAAAATCCCACAAATCAATATCCAAACAATCCCGGAAAAATCAAATCTTCGTTGAGCAAGAATCATTACTAAAGCCAAAAGAAGATTGCTCTCAACTCCAAAAGCTGGCAAAAAGGAAAATTGCAGTAAAAATAAAACCACAACAATTATTCCAATAAATTTATTCATATAAAACTACTTAACTATTTTTATCACTGAAACTGCTCTAATTCTTTCGATTGAGACTGGAAGAGCAATTGATGTTTTTTGAAAAAGTTTGTCTGGTGTTGATGAAACATCCTTAACGTAACCAATCAAAAGACCTCTCGGCATACTGCTAACAAGACCTGATGTAACAATACTGTCTTCAGCATTTATTTTAATAGTCTGGGGAATCATATCCATAACAACTGATGTTCCATACTCACCATGAATAATCCCTTTTGCCTCTGATTCTTGAATTTCTGCATTAATTTTAATCTCCTGATCCAAGATCAATTCAACTTCAGAAGAACCACTAAAAGTTTTTGAAATTTTTCCCACCAAAATTCCTTCATTCACAATTACTGGCATCCCATTTTTCACTCCATGGTTCTCTCCTTTGTTGATAAAAACAATTTCACTACTTTGATTTAGCTCTCTCCCAATAATCAATGCTGTCTCTAACTCAAACTCATCCCGAGGAGAAAGCTCGAGCTGTTCTCGAAGATTTTCATTTTCTGATTTTATTTCTTTTAATTCAGCTAAGCTTGATTGCATTTTTAAATTCTCCTCAAAAAGTTCATTATTCTCCTTCTTGAGAGTCCCGATTGAAGAAACAAAAGTAATCTTATCTTGAAACCAATATCCTGTATTAGAAAACAGGCTTGCAAACGGCTTTACGATAGCAAAAGCAACTCCCTGACCTTTATTAGATGCTTTCTTGGAAACAAAAATAATCCCAATAGCGATCAAGACTATTGCGATATAGAAAAATAAACGATTTTTTATTAGAGATTTCATTTTGATTATCTCAACCTCCTCTCATCTGGAGGTTCATTTAAAATATCTTGAAGTTTATCAATATTTTCCAAAACAATTCCTGTTCCTCGAACCACAGCAGTCAACGGATCATCCATTCTTTTCACGGTTATTTCAGTTTGCTCCGCAATAAGCTTATCAAGTCCTCTAAGCAAACTTCCTCCACCAGCTAAAATAATCCCTTTTTGCATAAGATCCCCTAATAATTCAGGTGGAGTTTCTTCAATAGTTGCCTTTACGCTATTCACAATAACTTTTACTGATCGAGACAGAGCCTCCCGAATCTGAGAACTAGTTACTCGGACTTCTTTTGGAAGACCGCTGATTAAATCTCTCCCCCGCATTGGCATTTCCAATTCCTCTTCTCCTGGGTAAACATTCCCAATTGCAATCTTAATATCCTCAGCAGTTCTTTCTCCTAAAAGTAAGTTAAACTCATCTCGAGCAAAACGAATAACATCTTCATTCATTTCATCTCCAGCAATTCGAAGACTTCGAGATGCTACAATTCCCCCTAAAGAAATTACTGCCACTTCAGTTGTCCCACCACCAATATCAACAATCATATTACCAGATGCCTCCTGAACTGGTAAACGTGCTCCGATTGAAGCTGCCATCGGTTCATCAATTAAGAAAGCCTCTCTTGCTCCCGCATTTAAAGTTGCATCAATGACTGCCCTTTTTTCAACCTCAGTTACTCCAGATGGAATTCCAAGGATAATTCTTGGACGTGGCAAAAGAGAGAAGGAATCTTGATGAACTTTTTCAATAAAATACTTCAACATCTGTTCGGTTACCTCAAAATCAGAAACTACTCCATCAACTAATGGCCTTGAAGCAACAATATGAGACGGGGTCCTTCCAACCATTTTTTTTGCCTCTTTCCCAATTGCAAGAATTTGACCAGTTCTTTTATTAATAGCAACAACTGATGGCTCATTAATAACAATTCCTTTTCCTTTAACATAAACCAGGGTATTTGCAGTACCAAGATCTATCCCAATATCCTTAGAGATCTTCCCAAGAATCTTATTAAGTAATTTCAATTGATTATCTATCTTTAGTGTTTAATAACTCTTTGCAAAAAGCCAATCATGTTTTGCAGGCTTTCCTGTAATAAAGCATTTTTCATTTTTAGGTTTCTTATCCTCATTTTCCTTTGGAAGAACTCGAGAAACCATAGAAAATTTATCTTTTAATAACTTCTCCGATTCTGTATCTTCTGACCAGCTCGCTTCAAAGAATCCTTTTTGATCTTTAATTTCATCAATACTCTCAATTCTATTCACGTTATTTTTAACAAATTCTTTTGATTGTTCAAATAGATTTTTATGAATATCCTCAAATAATTTTCCAATACCCTCATTTAAATCTTTTGTGCTCAAATTCTCTCGTTCATTCAAGTCTCTTCTGAAAATAGTCAGTTCACCAGAATCAGCCTCCTTCTCTCCAATCTCAATTCGAACAGGAACTCCTCGTACCTCCCAGTGATTAAATTTAAATCCAGGAGAAACTGAATCTCTATCATCAATCTTCACACGATATTCTCCTTTTAACTCTTCAAATATTTTAGTCGCATATCCCATTACCTTGTCTCTATTTTCATCTCTGCAAATTGGAGTAATTATAATTTGCACAGGAGCAACATTTGGAGGAAGCCTTAAACCATTATCATCGCCATGCGCCATAATCAAAGCACCAATTGTTCTCCAAGAAAGTCCCCAAGAATTTTGATGAACGAGATGCTTCTTTTCATCTTCTCCAATATATTCAATATTAAAAGCTTTGCTAAAATTAATTCCAAGATAATGACTCGTTGCACCTTGAATTGCTTTTCCATCTCTTGCCATAACCTCAACCGTGGTAGTCATCTCTGCTCCAGCAAATTTTTCCATTTCAGACTTTTTGCCCTTAAAAACTGGAATCGCCATAAACTCATAAATATCTTCGTATATATCAAGCATCTGCCAAACTTCAATAACTGCATCTTCTTTATTAGCAAACGCAGTATGTCCCTCTTGCCAAAGAAATTCACTCCATCTTAAAAATGGTCTTGGTTTCTTTTCCCAACGCACAGCATTATTCCACTGATTAAGTCGAAGAGGCAAATCTTTATAGCTTTCAATCCAACGAGCATAAGCCGTGTACATTGAAGTTTCACTAGTAGGTCTTATTGCTAGTTTTTCGGTTAATTCAACTCCTCCTCCATGAGAAACCACTGCCAATTCAGGAGAAAATCCTTCGACGTGTTCTTTTTCTGTCTCCAGATTCTTCATAGGAATAAATACCGGAAAATAAACATTCTCAACTCCTGTTTCTTCAATTCTTTTTGAAAGTTCTGCCTTGATTAATTCCCAAATCTTATATCCATACGGCTTCACAATTCCACAACCACGAACATCAGAATTTTCTGCCAAATCTGCCTCCCTAACAACATCATGATACCACTTTGAAAAATCCTCCGACTGAGAAGTTATTTTTGTCTTTTTTAATTTTTTACTCATTTTTTAATCTTGATTAATAGATAATGCAAATAATTCTTATTCCATTTAGAACACTCTTTTACAAACAACTGATTAAACACAAATATATTTATTTTTTGAACGTAATGATATCATAAAGAAAAATATCAAACTAGCAAAGATAAATTCAGTGAAAAAAATGAATATATTTGTGCTTAGCCCTAAACCCATTACAAAAGCCCCATTTTTCCTAATTTTACCGGAAAAATGGGGCTTTGTCAAAATTGTCTTAAAAAATGTTTTAGAAAATATTTTTTACCTTATCAATAATTTCAAAATTTATAAAATCTCGAGCTGTAATTAAAATCATCAACAATAAAAGAGCTAAAAATCCAGCAGTATGAACATAGCCTTCTATCTTTTGGCTAACAGGAGAGCCCTTAATTTTTTCAATTAACAAAAATAAAATTCTTCCTCCATCCAATGCTGGAAGGGGTAAAAAATTAATAACTCCAAGATTAATAGAAAGAATTGCAGCAAATTGTAAAATATAAGCTAATCCCAACTTTGCCATTTGGCCAGTTAAAACTGCAATACCAACTGGTCCAGCAACTTCAGCTCCAACTGGTTTTGAAGTAATAAGATTGCCAATTAATGTAATCACAAAACCAACAATTGCCCCTATTAAATAAACAGTTTGCTTAGTAGCAACCCAAAATGATTTAAAAAATCCATATTCAACTATTGCAGTTTTTGCTAAGGCAATCCCAAGAAGACCCTCTCCTTCTAGAGCACTCTCTCTTATCTGAACTGAAATATCAGAAGATCCCTCTACTCCTGGGTGTTGAACCGAAAGCACAATCTCTTGACCAGCATTCTCTTGAATCAATTCTTGAAACTGATCAACGGATGCAATTACAAATTCCTCTCCTTGAAAATTTTCAATTGCTAAAAGCTCATCACCAAGTTCCACGCCAATATCATTCGCTGGAGAATTTTGAGCGACTTGAATAACTTGAATCTTTGCATCAGTACGATTATCTCCGTCATCAACCAGGTCAGGAAGTCCAATCTGCAAAGCAAACGCAAGCAAAACAATTCCCAAAAGAAAGTTCATCAATACTCCAGCAGATAAAATCTTAAAACGCACCCAAACTGATTGACTGGCAAAACTTTTTGGATCGCCCTTATCTTCCCCATCTTCACCTTTGAGTTTCACGAATCCTCCAAGCGGAATTAAATTAATTGAATAAATTGTGTCATCTTTCTCTAAAATATCACTCCTATCAATCTCCTTTCCACCCCAAACTATTTTTAACTTGTTATTTTTATCACGATAAAAACCAACCAACCTCGGTGGAAAACCAAATCCAAATTCCTCAGCCGTCACACCGTTTCTACGCGCAACTAAAAAATGTCCCAGCTCATGAACTAAGACCAACACTCCCAATATTAAAATAAATACTATTATCGTAAGCAACATTTTTGTTTATTATTAATCTTTTAACTCCCTAAACAGCCATTACATCAGCCTCCTTCTTTTTTTCAATTTCCTCTATTTTCTTATTATATTCATCAACGATCTTTTGCACTTGATCTTTTGATCTAAACTTATCATCTTCAGAGATATTACCTAGTTTTTCTTGTTCTTGAATATCATTTAAAACTTCTTCTCGAAATTGTCTAATTTTAATTCTAGACTCTTCTGTTTTAGTTTTTAATATTTTCACTAATTCTAATCTTCGTTCTTCTGTCATTGGAGGAAGAATAAACCGAATAACTTCTCCATCATTACCAGGATTAAGATTAAGATCTGAATCTTTAATTGCTTTTTCTATACTAATCAATTGATCTTTGTCCCAAGGAGTAATCGTGATAGTTTTTGCATCAGTTGCATTAACAGCCGCCATCTGATTAATAGGAGTTGCCACCCCATAATAATCAACCATCACTCCATCAAGAACGGAAGGAGTTGCACGACCAGTTCTAATGTTTTTTATTTCTTGATTAAATTTCTCCACTATTAAATTAAATCTTTTTTCTAACTTATCTATATTTTCATCAGACATATTTTTATGGTTATAATTAATTATGTTTAAATTGGAAAAAGTTTAAAAGATGATAATGATGATGACGATGCTGTCCCAAGATATATTACATTGGAATTATGAACATCTATTTCAATTTCTCTAATTGCCCTACTTATATCAAATTGAACAGGTTGCCATGTCTTTCCACTATCTATTGATTTATAAAAAGCTCTTCCGGAAGTATAATAGATCTCATTACTTTTAATTGGATTTATTGCTAACCCCCTAGATGCAACTTCTTCTGGTTTAACCAATGTATTAATTACTTTCCAAGTTTCACCATAATTATTACTCTCAAGTAACCCCTCTTTATTACTTAAATAAACAAAACCCTCTTTATTTGGATGTGTAACAATATTAAAAACTTGGCCCGATTTTTTTATTTTAACAAAATCCCGTCCTGCATTTTTTGAAACAAGTGCTCCTGATTTCACAGTTCCAAAATAAACAACAGATGTATTTATATGATCGACAACAATTGTCCGAATACCACTACCTGCCCAAAGAAGTGCTTCCCAAGTTTCACCACCATTTTCAGTTTTTAATATTCCTCCTTTTGATGTTCCAATATATAAAATTTCCGGATTATTATAGTCAAAAGCAATTGTTCCAATGGAACTCCCCTCTATTTTTTCAGTATAAATTTCAGTCCAATTGTCTCCACTATTTTCAGTTTTAAAAACTTTTCCTCTGGCTCCTTTCTTAGCAGCAATATAAATCTTCTGACTTCTAGGAATTTTTTTAATAGACATCACATTATTAAAATTATTCACATCTTCCACCCAACTAT
>Ga0307992_1000089_pt1 | contig 58291 bp, 72 predicted proteins | sample EllFjometagen133_FD_203162 | JGI IMG/M metagenome (GOLD analysis project Ga0307992, IMG submission 203162) | Marine microbial communities from Ellis Fjord, Antarctic Ocean - #133 | ecosystem: Environmental > Aquatic > Marine > Unclassified | place: Southern Ocean | collected 2014-10-08
TTTTGCTATCATCTCCTAGAACAGATACTGCTTCGTTTATTTCTTTAAACTTTGCTTCAGCATCTTCTGCTTTGTTTATGTCTGGATGATATTTTTTTGCAAGTTTTTTGTAGGCTTTTTTGATCTCCTCTTTAGAAGAACCCTTTTCTACATTTAGTATTTTATAATAATCTTTAGACATTTTATCCTTCAATTTCTTGGTCTTTATCAATATTGTGTTGTTTAAATAATTCTTCTATTGTAATATTATTTAGTTTGTTGCAGTCTTCTGGTTCTGCATCTATCTTTGAAAATAGTTGTGTTTCAAGTTTTAACAATTTCCCATCTTGGTCAACTACTTTTAACCAATCTTCATATGTTGTATACAAATGTTTATACGCAAGATGTAAATTAAGAATTCTTTTTTCAATAGATAACACTTTGCTTCCATTTGCCCTAAGATCAGAATATGCTAATAATTTAGTTGGAATGTTAGGTTCAGTTATATCAAACCAAAAACCGTGTGGACGTATTAACTTTGCTATTGAGGGATAATCTTCTTTTAATTCTAAATAAATCATTTCTTCATGATTTAAATCTGGATACTTAATCTTTAATTTTCTCCAAAACCTTATTTGATCTTCTGTATACTTATATTTTTCTTTTACTTTTTCAAAGTCACCAGAATTACATATTGGTTTCATGATATCGTGCATTACTGCAGCAATAATCATTCTCATTTGTTCTTGATTTGTTATTAATCCTTTTTTCAGATATTGCTCAGACATAAAAACTACAACTTTGATAACATTTAGAGTATGCTCTCTAATCTTTTCTGGCAAATAATATTTATCCCATAATTTAAATGCTTTGTTAATACTAATTTTCATTTTATACTAATGTTTTAGAATCATACATCTTTTTTGGTGTGTGATGATACATTTTTAGTTTCATTTCTTGTTCTTGATTAATTGATAATAAATTATCAGAATAATCTTTAGAAAGATAAGATGCTGCTGATCCACGCTGAGCTAGAGGTTTATTAAAATCTCTTTGCAATTCATATTGCATGAACTTTTGCTGTTGATATATTGTCGGTGGCATTTTAAAAAAAAAGTAAGAAAAAAACTATTTCTTTTCCTCTTTATCCTCTTTGACTTCTTCTTTGTTATCCTTAACTTCTTCGTAGTCTGCATCCACAACTTTCTCGTCATCCTTTTTACCTTCAGGCTTTTGAGATCCAGCTTGTTGTGCAGCTTGTTGTTCTGCTGCAGCTTTCTTGTACATTTCTTCTGAAACTTTCTGGAATTTTGTAGTTAATTCATCTTTTGCTTTTTTGATTAACTCATAATTCTTTTCTTTGTCTTTCAAAAGTTCTTTTAAACCATCAATATCTTTTTGGATGCTTTCTAGTTCTTTCTTGTCAACTTTGTCTCCCATTTCTTTCAGAGTTTTTTCGTATTGGAAAACAATTGCTTCTGCTTGGTTAAGAGTTTCTACTTTTTCTTTCTTAGCCTTGTCTTCTTCTGCGTGAGCTTCTGCGTCTTTTCGCATTTTCTCAATTTCTTCTTCTGAAAGATTAGTTGTTGCAGTTATCTTAATACTCTGTTCTTTCTTTGTTCCCAGATCTTTTGCAGATACATGAACAATTCCGTTTGCATCAATATCAAATGTTACTTCGATTTGAGGTATGCCTCTTGGTGCTGGCGGAATTCCCAATAAATCAAATTGTCCTAGAGTTTTGTTATCAATAAACATTGATCTTTCTCCTTGACCTACTCTAATTGTTACAGCAGGTTGGTTGTCTGCAGCTGTACTGAAGATTTGAGATTTCTTACTTGGGATAGTTGTGTTCTTATCTATTAGTTTTGTAAATACTCCACCTAGAGTTTCAATTCCCAGACTTAGAGGTGTTACATCTAATAATAGAACGTCTTTAACTTCTCCTGCTAGGATTCCACCTTGAATTGCAGCTCCCAGAGAAACAGCTTCATCTGGATTAACAGATTTGTCTCCGTCTTTACCAGTTAATCTCTTTACCATTTCTTGAACAGCGGGTATTCTAGTTGAACCTCCCACAAGAATAACTTTGTCTATTTTTGTTTCTTTAGCATCAGCTATTGCTTTTTTTGCAGGCTCTTCTAGTTTTGTTATAATATCTCCTATTAAAGCTTCGAATCTTGCTCTTGTTAATTCTTTTTCTAGATGTTTTGGGCCATCTTGATCTGCAGTGATAAATGGTAAGTTAATACTTGCAGTCATCTTACTTGATAATTCTATCTTAGCTTTTTCTGCAGCTTCTTTTAATCTTTGCATTGCAGTTTTGTCACTGGTTAGGTCGATGTTTGTTTGTTTTTTGAATTCATCTGCTAACCAATTCATTACTAAGTTATCAATATCGTCTCCACCCAGGTGATTGTTTCCGCTTGTAGATTTTACTTCGAAAACTCCGTCTCCTAGTTCTAGAACAGAAACATCGAAAGTTCCTCCTCCAAAATCGAAAACTAGAATTGCGTGATCATTTGTTTTTGTTAAACCATAGGCTAAACTTGCTGCAGTTGGCTCGTTGATTATTCTTAGAACTTCTAAACCTGCAATCTTTCCTGCATCTTTAGTTGCTTGTCTTTGAGAGTCTTCAAAGTAAGCTGGAACAGTGATTACTGCTTTAGTTACTTTTTGTCCTAGATAAGCTTCTGCATCTGCTTTAAGTTTTTGCAGAATCATTGCTGAGATTTCCTGAGGAGTATAGTCTTTACCTTCTAGAGGAAATTTCTTATCTTCTCCCATGTGTCTCTTAATACTTGCAACTGTGTGTTCCGGGTTTGAAACAGCTTGGTTTCTTGCCACACGACCCACTAGTTTTTCTTTATTCTTATATGCAACTACACTAGGAGTTGTTCTTTCTCCTTCTGCATTCGGTATGATTACAGGTTTACCTGCTTCCATTACTGAAACTGCAGAGAAAGTTGTTCCAAGATCGATTCCAATTATTTTTTCTTTATTCATTTTTTTTTACCTCGTTATTTTGTTTTATTTTAATATTATCGTCGAGCATTACTCGATATTTTCCAGAACTTTGTTCTGGGTTTTGCCACGTTCTAGATGGGGGTTAGTAATGAAAATTACAATCCTTGCCTTTGCTCTTTATCTCTTCTTTCAGATATTTCTTTAGTAGTTTTTCCTTCATTAAAGTCTCTTTCAATTTTATCAAACTCTGCTTTAGTTTGTTTTCCAATAGAACCTCTAGAAATTTTAACTTTAGCAGATCGAATGACAACACCATTTAATTCATAACCTTCTTGTAATACTTCTAAAACTATATCAGAATTTTTATCAGAATGTTCAGTCAATAGAACTTCTTGTTTATAAGGATCAAATAATTTTCCTTCTCCATCTATTTTCTTTAATCCATTTTCTTCTAGTATTGAATAAAAGTTTGAGTAGATAAGTTCCATTCCTTTAATGAACTCTTTTGAGTCTTTATTTTGGAATCCTAATTGAAAGTTATCTAGAATTGGTAATAAATTTTTTATTAGCTCTTTATTTGCTAACTTAGCAAATCTCAGGTTGTCATTTGCATTTCTCTTTTGAAAGTTTTCAAATTCTGCTTGTAACCTTTGTAAGTGTAGAGTTAAATCTAATTTGTCTTTGTTTAATTGTTCTACTTTAGATATCTTTGGTGCTGCTAATCCAGTATGTCCTTTTGCAGCTGCATTCTTCTGATCTTTATTCTTGCCCATCCTAAACCCCTTGATTCGTTGACTTAAGCTCAACGTAAGAAGGGGTAATATCTACTTGTTTATAAAGTTTTCGGTGAGATAGGCTTTGTGTAATAATAGAAGTAGTTTTTACACAAGGTTTTTCTTTTTTACACAGGCTTCGAAATCTATGTTTATTTTGTTTTCAAATGCTTCTTGTATTAAGACACAGATGTTGTGGCATAAGAATTTGATTTTTATTTCGTTTGAGTTTGCTATTTCTGTTTTTGTGTTTAAGTGATCTCCAAATCTCTTTTTTATCATATGGAATCCACACTCTATGTTACTTCTAGCATGATATTTTTTCATGAATTTTTCTTTGTTGTATTTAAATTCTAAGAACATTTTTCTCCATATTGGTGATCCTCTGGCTTTCCCATTAGTATTTTTCTTAAATGGAATGTAAGAGTTTAATCCTAATTCATGTAAGAACTCGTGAACTCTTTTACTACTGTAAGCTTTGTCTGCGGTGAAGTTTTCTAAGTTAAAGTGTTTGGTTTTGTTCCCTATAACTTTTTCCAGCATAGAAATGTCTCCTTTGTTTTTTGTTGTTACTTCTACTGATAAGAAAGTGTTTGTTTTACAACCTATTACTGCATGGGCTTTTCTCCATACTCTTTCTTTACCAGTATGTTTGCCCCATTTGTAATTAAACCATTGGTCAAATCTTGATATTGAGAATCCTGTGCTGTCTATTGCTCCTGTTGTTTCAAGTTGTGCTAAGGGAATTGCTGTTATTAGAATTAGATCGTCTATTATTTTGTTTAGTTCTTTTGAGTTAAAGAAGTTATCTATACTTTTGAAACAAGGAACTTTATTTATGTAATGTAAGTTTTTTAGTTCTTTTAATATGCTTTCAGCTTTTCTTAGGTCACTTTTGTAATAAACTTTTATGCACATTGAGAATATTCTATCTTTAATACTATAAGGTTTTCTTCCTGGTTTAGGCAATGCTTCTTCAATTGATAAGAATAATAATTCTTCTAATAATTTTTTGAATAAAACATCTTCATTAGTTTTAGCATTGTTATATGCGTTCCAGTCTTGAGAATAAGTTTCTTTTTTAGGTTTTATTTCTTCTTCTGGTTCTATAGGTTCAATTGGTTTAATGAAAGTGTACTGCCCAGAGTGAGTAGGGTATAATTCTATTACTTCATCTTTAGTATTTTCGGCTGATTTCATATAAACATAGAAATATGTTTCTATTTAAATAGTTTTCGTAACTCTTAAGTAATATCGGCTTAAAATATAGAAAAATATTTAAATGATTAAGCCGACTTTAATAAATATGGCTGAAATTAACAAAGAAGAGCTTGCAAACATAGTAGGATACCACGAGGACTCAGAATACCTAAAAGAAGACAGAGCAATAATAAAAGACAAAAAACAATACTCAGTAAGAATCCCAGCTAAATTTGCAGAAAAAGCTAACATAAAAAAAGAAGACAAATTCAGATTTGTTTTAATACCACCAAATGAAGAAGAAACAGAATTCACAATACAAGCAACACTAATAAAAAAATGAAAAAACAAGAATTCAACCCAATAGAGAAAAAAATACTACGATTATTATATCAATCAAAAACAGAACTAACAACCTATGAAGTAGCAAAATACGCAGAAATAAGCTACCCAACATCAAAAAAATACCTAAAAGAATTAATAAAAAAAGGAGCCATAGAAAAAAATGAAAAAGAAAACTAAAAGAAAACCAACAACATACAAATTCAAATTCAACCTACTAAAAGGAATACTCAAAAGAAAAAAAAGAAAATAAAAGCACAACCACAAGACAACAAAGCGTGAGCTTTAAATAAAAAGTATATCAATTTATGTGGAGAAGAAATTATGAAAAGAGAAGAAACTAATGATATTATGCAATATCTTGTGCCTAAACTAAAGGATGTAAATATTAATATATCCATTTGTAAAATAGACGTTACAACTGAAAAAAGTGGAAATAAAAGAGGGGATATTTGGATTTCTATTGAAAAACACGAATCAAGAAACTTTGAAAAAAATATAATTGCCTTAATTGAAGCGAAGCACAAAAATTCCACTATAGGAGATATTGATTGGAGAGATGCTATGCGTCAAGGTAAAGAAAAGTCATTAAAACAACATTTAGACTATTATATTGTTACTAATTGCAGATCAGAAGTAAGGTTTTATAATTCTCATAATGATGAGGAGATAATACTTGATGGTAAGGTAATTACTGGACTTGTACCAATTGATGTTTTACAAAAAATTCAAACACAAGTAAACAAGGAAAATTCTTATGTTATACATAAAGTTAGTAAAGTAATTAAACCTATATCAGAACATAAATTTAGAAATACGCTTAAAAAATTAGCTGATGTTTATAGAAGTGCTGGACTAAAAAAAGGAGATGAGAGAATTGATCCAACCATAAGTTTTGTTGTTTTAAAATATATTTCTGAAAAAGAACAAGAACAAAGAACTTTAGATAAAGTCATAAAATTGTGGCACAATTTAAATGATATTGCTTCTGAAAAATCTGTTGGAGATTTAAGAGTTGAATTTGACACAATGGTTAATTTGATTTGGGGGAATAAGAGTAGATACAAAGACAATATCTATAAGGACTTTAAAGATTTAATGATTTTCCCTTCTAAACTAAAAGATGAACATTTTAAGAAGATGTATGCTGAATTAGATGATTATCATTTTCATGGTGCAAATTTTGATTTATTTGGTGCAATTTATGAAGAGTTTGCTTCACAAACAAAAAAGAGAGAATTTGGAGAATTTTACACAAGAAGACATATTACTGGTATGGTTGCAAGAATATTATTAAGAAAAGAAACTAATCCAAGAGAACTTAAAATATGTGATAATGCTTGTGGCACGGGAGGTTTTCTCACAGAGGCTTATAAGGCTCTTATAATGAATTATTCTGCAAATAATAAACTAAATAAAAATATCTTAAAACAACTTAAACAGAAAACATTTTGGGGTTATGATAACGATGATAAATCTGTAGCAAGAACAAAATTAAATATGTTTCTTGTAGGTGATGGGCACATTCATATTTACGAAAATGATTCATTAAATGGATGGAATTCAGAAATGGGGTATGAAGAAAACACTTTTGATTATATCCTAACTAATCCTCCAATGGGTAAATATGATGGTGAAGTAAGTATTAATAATTTTGAGTTTACAAATGAAAGTAAATATGAATTGATGTTTTTAGAAAGAGTAATTAAATCTACTAAACCAGGTGGAGAAATTGCAATTGTAATTAATGATGGGACTCTTGAGACTCCATCTAAAGGAGATTTTCGGAAAAAAATACTAGAACATTGTAATATCCATGCAGTTATATCTCTAACTAAATTCGCTTTTGCACCTTACACAAAAGAAAAAACATATATAATGTTTTTACAGAAAAAACAAGATGAAAATGTTGGAGACTTTCAGAAATCCCCAATATGGCATTTTATTGTTGATTATGATAGTTATGCTAATAGTGATAAGAGATACAAAACAAAATATCATGATGATTTGCCCGAATTGGAGCAAAATTTTGATTCTGCAATTAAATTATCAAATATTTTTTTAAGTAATTCGTCTATTTTCAAAAATAGTAGGAGTAATTTTGAACGAGAAGTAAATGACCGAGAAAAAGAAGAGGGACTCGAAGGTCTTAAATATGGATTTATTGAGATAGAAAGAGTCAATAAGGGAAATTTCTATAACTTACTAAGTGAATACCATCTTAGACCTTATCAATTAAAGCAAATAAAAGAATCTGATTTTAATTTAAATTTCAAAAAAATACAAGAGAAATTAAAAAGCTTGAGTGAGGGAAAATGATTAAAAGTGAATTTGGAGAATTATTCAATTATCTCTCAGAAACTAATATCACAGAACAATATTTCTATGAACACAGAGGAGATTTTCCAGTATATAGTGGACAAACTAAAAACGAGGGGGTGGTTGCATATATCGATTCAGCTAATCAAAAAGAACCAAGTTTAGTTTTTACTACTTATGGTAGTGCTGGAAAATTAAACTATCGAGAAGGAAATTTTACTATAGGTAGAAATGCTATGGGTTTAAGGCCTAAGAAGAAATACAAACAAGATATTAACTTAAAATGGTTTGCTTATAAATTTCAGAATCTTTTTTATAGGTTAAGAATAGGAGATCCCCAAGGTCAAAAAAGCTTAAATAAATTGTTGCTTAATAAGATTTCAATAGAAATTCCAGATAAAAAAATTCAGATTAAACAATTATCTTATTATCAAAAAGCCACTGCTCTTAAAAAAGAAATATTAAACATAAAGACTGAATTGGATAATTTTTTAAAAAGCAAACAACTGATTAAAAAAGCTAAGTATAAAGAACAGATAAAAAAGATTTTTAAGATAGTTGGTGGCAACAGTGGATTAACTGAAGAATTTGTATATTACAATCAACCAACAAATAATGAAGAAAAAATTAATATTTTATCTGGTGCAACAATAGAAAACAATTTACTTGGGTTGGTTAACATTAGCTCTAAACTACATAATAAAAAATTAAAGGTATTTGTGGCACCATTTATTCAAATTGTGCGTAAAGGTTTAGCTGGACATATGAGGTTTTTTAATAAAGGAAAATTTGTTGCCAATGATGATATTTATATTCTTAAAGTTAGAAATGAATGGAAAGATAGAATAAACTTAAGATGGTTTTGTTACCAATATCAAGAACTATTTTTTAATCTTGTAACATCAAAAAGTGATAATGCTACTTTTAATAAGAAATATACCGAAGAGCAATTTATTGAAATCCCTAATGAAAAAATTCAAAAAGAAATAACAGAAAAATTACTTATTTGTGATAATTTATTGAGTTTTATAAAAAGTTTAAGTTTAGAATTAGATAACCTTATTGAGTGTGAAATTGTATGATGGTATTTTTCTTATAAAATAAAAGCTTACTCAAAATAGATTATTTAATACCTGTTAGTACATCAACTTTTTTTTGTGTTTCATCATCAAGATTTTTTGAATTATCCATTATTTCTTGAATTTTTTCTTGAATAATTGTGTTTTTGTCTCCCTGAATAATTTGAACATTTTCAGAATTTATTATTATTGGTGCATCTTTCTCTTTAGATTTATTTTTTTTAAAGAATTTAATAATATAAGGAGTAAGTATGCTTGCAGTAACATTTATACCAATTTGTAAAGCAAGAGGGATTGAAGTTTCTTCACCATATGCAGAACGTATATAAAAACCTCCTTTAACATTTTTTATTGAACAGAGCTCTTCCTTAAATTCTTTCACTTGTGCTCTATTTACTCCTTTAATATCAAAAAATATTTGTTTCATTTATATTACCAAATTAAATATTTAACTAGGGTTCTGTTTGGTCTGTTTTTTTGTATGCATAAATATATTTTGCGTCTTCGTCTGCACCACCTGTGCCACCATCAGTTCCAATAGTTTCAATAAAGTAGTTTTCAATTTCTCGAGCATCTTCAAAGTTATCTGCTTCTTTATATATACGCCATGCATTTTGTTTTGGTACTTTATGATCACCAAATAATCTTTGTTCAATATCTTCAGTAATTCCAACATACCAAGTTTTCTTTTTGCTACCTTCTTTGTTGATATGTGCAAGTATTTCTCTTTTTATTTGTTCTTTTTCCATATAAATCACCATTTAGTTTAAGTTATTATTGATAAAAACACAAATTTTTATAAACTTTTCTATAAATTCGGCTGAAAGTATATACTATTATAAAAAGCAATAAAAGTGCAAAAACACCTATTTTTTGTACAAAAGCAATAAAGGTGCAAAGCTAATATATTTGGCTTTGCACATTTAATTAGTCTTTTTGCACATTATTAGAATTTTCACAGAATTTAAAGTAATTATTTTTTTAATTCAAACTTTTTACATTTCCCATCCTTTAACTTCCCATTCACACTACATCTAAAAGGAACACCAATACTTCTTACATTTGCACCTTCAGGTATTTCACCTTCATTACCATGTTTACATTTTCTACAAAGAGGGTATAACTCCATATTATATATAAAAATAAAGCTTATATTTAAATTAGCCGATTATTAAAAGTGAATAAAAGTGCAAAAATCATTTATAAATATGCAAATCAAATAAAGGTGCAAAACCAATATATTGATTAAATTTATATATAAACCAACATTATAATTACATATGTTATTTTCAATTGATGCAAATGTTCCAATATCATTTAATGAATCTAAACATTTCGATTTTTTAGAAAAATTTAAACATAACTTTACTATTGATGAAGAAAACTTAAAAGAATGTTCAAAAGATGGGCTTTATAGAAAAGTATCAAATATACAAGATATAGATATTAATTTTACTCTACCTGAAGAATTAGTACTATATGTAGAATGGTTATATAAAGAAAAATTAAAAAAACCAATACATCAGAAGAATAAAAATGATTATAGAGTTATTGCTAATGCAATAGATAAAGAAGCAGATTATATATTAACAAACGACAGGATTTTATTTCATACTTTTAATAAAATACGAAATATTGATAAACAAGAAAAGAAACTTATTCCAGATAACTTAAAAATTATTCATATTGCTGCTTTTTTAAGATTATTACCAGATATGGGATATGACACTAAACTCGTTGCAAGATTAAACAAGAGCATATATTGTAAAACTGAAATTCCAAACAACACAATAAATATACAAAAGATGGGTTGGAAAATAATTCATGTTCAGGAAATATTTAATCCTTATGGGGATAATTTAATAAATTTAGCTAAAGGGTGATAAAATGAAATTTTTAAATAAATTATTACTAAAACGAAAAGATAGGGTTTTTTCTTCAGAAAAGGAAATTCAATTAATGAATGAAATAAGAGAAGATTTTATTAAGAAACTTGAAGAAAAAGAAAAGAAATCTTTTAAACATTCTACCTTAATTCATTCTCCAGAAATAAATTATAAAAAGAAAATAATAATAGAAAAAACATTGAGTGCATAAAATGGTTGACAAAAAAGAAAATAAAAGAATTGCAAGAACTCCTACTTTTACTAAATATTATGTAACTAATGTTATCAATACAGTAACTGAGCAAGATATTAGGTTAGAATTTTTTAATGAAAAAGTAAAAAATGATAAAGATGAATTCATTTTCTTATCTGATTTTCTTGTTATTTTTTCTCCAATCGGAGCAAAAAAGACATTAAAGGAATTAAAAGACGCCATTGATGTTTATGAAAAAAATAATGGGGTAATAGAACTAAAAAAAGAACCTAAATCTAAAGAAGAAACCTCAGAAGAAGAGCTTTTATAATTTCTTAGAATTATGTTGTGTGTAGTGTTGTTGTATGGTTGTTTTTGTTGATTTTTATTTTTTTTAGCCATTCTAGTTGTTCGCAGTGTTCTTTTAGGCTTTGAGGGTTGGTGCCTATTTTTCTTTCTAGTTTGGACATTGTTATGCCTGGATTATCTTTGATCATTGCTAGTATTTCTTGTTGTAATTTTAGTGCTTTTCTCTTCATACTACGTTTTTGTAGAAACATTTATATATTATTATGCTACAATATCGTAGTAATATAGGTGATATTAAATGAAAAAAACAATACTTTACTTAATAATAGGCGTAATTATCATAATCTTAGCAGTGGTCGTATTTGCTATTCTAATGCCTAGTACCACGGTGAAAGAATCCACTGAAAGCGAACCACATCGTGTTGATGGTTCTTATGTTGATGAGGCAGTAGGTGTGTCTTGTAATAAGGATTCTGATTGTTCTAGTGGGGAAGTTTGTATACGTTTTAATGATCCTTCAAAGAATAAGTGTGTAGAACAAGGAACTGGTGGCTCACCTATTTGTGGCGATAAGGTTTGTGAATCTAATGAAATTAGTACTTGCCCAAGAGATTGCAGTGCAAACTAAAACAAATTAAATAATTTTATAGCTGTCCAAACACCCCAAAAAATATTGATTGTGATATGATCCAAGAGATAATGCTTATTATTATAGCTATAATGTTCAAAATTAAGACTTTCTTATCTTTCTGTTTATAACTGATAAGAGATCCAACCAAACCCAAGAATATTCCAACAATTGGGACTAATAATCCTAATATGATGCCTAAAATAGCACATAATACTCCTTTAAGCCTAGAAACAACCTTCTTTACCATATTTTATTATTAGAATTAAATATTTATAAAATCTCCTCACAAAAACCGAGTTTTTACACAAAACACCCTATTTACACAAAGCCGGTGAGATAGAAAGAGAATTTCGTTTAATCTATGTTAAACTCAATTGAGAAAGAGAACTAAAACCAAAAGGGACACAAAATAAAGATTATCAGGAAACTTATTAAATGAATTAGCAATACAAAGTTATTATGAACTCCATTCAAAAAATAAAACTAAATATAGAATCACTACTAGGATTAACAAATTCAGAACCAACTTTTTTTTCGTCAATTTCTTATTATGTGAAAAAATTACACGAATCCATGAACAATGAACAAATAGACGTTGATGAATTAAAATTTCTAATTAATAAAATAGAAGAATTTTATAAAAAATATAGACCATCTGACACCCCAGGAGTTTTTTATATAAGTCCTAAACAGATTTCTAATTCAGATTCTATTGTTAAAGAAATATATCAACTGATAGATGAATTATCAAAAAAGACACCTGAAGAAATTGAAGAAGAACTAAGTAAAACAAGAAAAAAAGTAGAAATAACTAATTCTTTAAATATTATTGATAGAAGATTATTAGATTCTTGTAAAACTGCTTTCGATTCTAAAGATTATTGGGATTTTGTGTTTAAGGCAATGAGACATTTAGAAATAAGGATTAGAAAAAAAGCAAATCTTAATCCCGAAGATACAGGAATTGGTTTAATTACAAAAGCATTTCATATCATGAATGGAAAACTTAAAATTCCTTCTTGCGAAACCTCTTCAGAAGAGGAAGGTTTCTTTCATATATTAAGAGGAATTGTAATGTTTCATAGGAATGCAAAAGGTCATAGGGAAGGAAACATTGACAAAAAAAGAGCATTACAAATAGTCCAATACATTGATTATTTAATTGATATGGTAGAATCTTCAGTTATAAGATAATTTGAATTCGTAATAAGAAAAAAGGGCAGTTTTCCTAATTAAAGAGCATTTTGACTAAAATATCTTTTCCACTTTATATTTATTGGAATAATTTATAACATTTCCAGAATAAGTTAAAATTTTTAATAGTATCTTATCGACCAATAATTTAATTAATTCGTAGTCTTTTAGTGGCTGAGTGTAATCTACAAATCTGACTTCATGAACAATTTTATTTCTATTATCTTTTATCCTTTTTATATCAGAAGAAGAATATTCAAATTCTAAATGCTTCAAAACAGCATTAATTTTCTTTTTTAATGTTTTAAAAGCTAGTTTTGAACATATGTTTTTAATATGCACCCTATCAATAGAAATTTTTTCTTGTTTTAGGTATTTATTAATTGTACCAGTCATGTTTATGATAACATCATTATCTTCTTCAACATTTAAATTATTCTTATTTCTTATTACTTCAACACATAATTCTAAAGCAGAACTAAGTAAGAGATATCTTGATTCTAGTAATTTAGCTAACTCAGCTTGACAAATTATATCTATTACATTATCCAATTTTAATTTTTTCTTATACATTAATTCTTTAGAATTAGATTGATGTTTATCTTTATTATTAAGAAATTCTTGCAAAGACAAAGGACCGATACAATCAACTAGGTCTGCTTCACCAATTATTGTTCCTGAACCACTTTTTATTAAACCTATTTTCCCTCTTTTATGTGTTCTTGACCCTCTAATCTCCCAAGTCTTAACACCAGATAAAATTAAATCAGTATAAGGTTCTTTTATTATTAAACAATCCATTTATAGAATTAGAGGAAATTTATTTAAAAGTTCTTCTAAAACATTCAACCTACCAAAAACAAAACCTCTGCAAAACTTTGCGTTAGCAAACTTATCTTTTTGCAGCAAAATAGAGAAAGATTAATAAAAACCCTTCACAATAACAAAATAAAATGAAAAAATCATTTTTAAAAACAACATTTTATTCCTTGATAATCACTTTCATTCTTATAATAATATATTTCCTAATACCCTTTCCTTCAACTATCCAAAGAGCATCTTTTCTATTACTTGCAATATTAGGAGTTATATTTCTTGTGCTAGGTGTTATGCTTATATTTATTTCTAGAAAAGAAAAAGGAAAATTAAGATTGTTTTTAATGTCAACTGGGATTTCAGCAGTAGCTCCTTTAGTTTCTACAATATTACACAACTTATTTTATGCTTTATCTATAACTTTTGAAAACTTTAAGTATTTATTTGAAGCATTACACGCAACTTTCTTTATAATTGCAATGATTATCGCCCCAATAGTATTTATTGCTGGAATAATAGGTAGTATAATCCTTTTTAAAAAGAAATAATTAATCTAACAAACATTTATAAACATCTGCAACTAATCAAATCATTAATATACGGGGGTTTTACAAATGATATTTTACGTAATATTAGTAATAGTTATACTTTACATCTTATCGTCTATTAAAGTTATAACACAATACCAAAAAGGAGTTATATTTACTTTAGGAAAATTCTCAGGGATATATAATCCAGGATTAAAACTTATTTTGCCAATATTTCAAGTCTGGCACAGAATTGATATGAGACTTAAAGCAGTTGATGTTCCTGATCAGGATGCAATAACTAAGGATAATGTTTCTTTAAAGGTTAATGCAGTTCTATACTTTAAAGTTTCAGAAGCAAGTAAAGCTGTTCTAGAAGTAGAGCACTATCAATATGCAGTTTCTCAACTAGCTCAAACTACAATGAGAGATGTTGTTGGTGAAGTTACACTTGACAACTTGTTAAGTAAGAGGGATATGGTTTCTAAAAGGATTAAAGAAATTGTTGATGCAGCTACAGATCCCTGGGGAATTAAGGTTGAATCTGTTGAGTTAAAACATGTTGAACTTCCAGAAAACATGAAGAGAGTTCTTGGAAAAGAAGCAGAAGCTGAAAGAGAAAAAAGAGCTGTTATAATTAAAGCAGAAGGAGAAGTTATTGCATCAGATAACATGGCTAAAGCAGCAACCACATTAGCAAAAGCACCAGGAGCCCTACATCTAAGAACATTGCAAAGTATGAATGATATGTCAAGCGATCAAAGCAATACAATAATATTTGCAGTGCCTCTAGAAATACTAAGAGCTTTTGAAAGACACGGTAAGAAATAATTCCAGCAAAACGGTGCCAATAAACATAACTTATTAAGCATTTTTTTCTTTTTCTTTATTAAAATCTAAATAAACTTTATAAAAAAACAAACATAATATAGTCTAAAATGGAAACTCTAACAATAAAAGCAGCATTCAAGTATCCTTTCAACAGAGCGAAAGGCATGTGGAATATATTATGGATACTAATCCCAATAATTGGTTGGTTCGCACTGGGTGGATATATAGTTAGAATTATTAAAGGATTTCTTAAAGGAAATTTTAAGAAACTACCAATATTTAGTTTCAGAAGTGATTTAGAACTTGGTTGTACTATGTTCTTAAAATCTCTACCTTTCTTAATAGCATATACAATTGCTGCTTTGATTTTGAGTGCAATATCTCCTGTACTAAGATACATTATGGAGATACTTATAATTCCTATACTAACAATAAATTTCATTAACAAACAAACAATTGAATCTTACTTTGAATTTAAGATAATAAAACACGTCTTCAATAATTTTGGAGACTATATTGTAATGATACTAAAAGGGATCTTATTGGCATTAATATTCTTAGTTATGTGTGTAATCCTAGTTGGTTTCCCTGCAGGAGCTTTCACTGAAAGCATATTCATTGCAGACTTTTACAATAGAAGGGTAAAATAAATTTATTTATTTATTTCCGGCGAAGCAGTACCAATAAATCTTTATTGATTTATTGAGTATTTATTTTCTTTTATAAATCAAGCACGCACATTTAAATACTAAAATGCATTCTTATAGTTCATGTCAATGAACATTGAAATTAGAAGATTTCCAACAGACAAATATGAGTATTACAAAGAGATAAGTTCTTTGATTGATATGGCAGAAGACGAAGCTGTAAAAGATGGCTTAACAAAACTAATAGCAGATTATAATAGAATCGGGATAATAATAAACAAGGACATAATAATTGCAATTTCTGAAAACAATATACTTCTAGGTTACACCCTTGGCAGATATATGAAAATAGAAAAAAGAAATGAAAAAGATAAAGATCAAACTCTTTACCGTGCAACTCAAATTATTGCTTCAGAAGTCCAAGAAAATATTTGCTCAAATTTATTAAAAACACAAATAGAATTTGCAAAATCTTTAGAAGCAGATGTTCTAGTGACAGAAATAGCTGATGACTCCAAATTAAAAGAGATTTATGAAAAGCAGGGAGCTAAATTCTATAATTCAGGGAATTATAAGAAAACCGTTAATATAAATTTAAGATAATGAAAACTAAATCTTCAACTGATTAACTTCACTAAGCAAATACGCCTTCATATTGTGTGCAGATCTTCCTTTAATAGTATAATGTGAATTTTCAACTGCCATAAAAGGGGTTATTATACCTTTCTTCTCTGCAGTCTTAAAAGAAGACAAAGTTTTAGTTATTCCTGCATTCTTAGCATATAATGCAGCTGCTTCTTGAGACAAAATAAAATCATAATTTCTTGCATGCTGAATTATTTCACCTTCTTTAACAAGACGATACTCTAAACTATCAAGACGATTAACTTTAACAAATAATCTTTCATTATCTGCTTTCTTAGACTTTGTAGTTTTATTACTAAGTCGCATTATAGTTGGTGATCTTGCAATTAAAGATGCCCTAGCGTTTTTAGTAAGTTCAAGATTTTTAATCAACCTATTATTTACACAATCTCCAATATAGAAACTTTGAACTTCTTCTATTAGAACAAAAGGATTAAAAGAGGATTTATTTGTATATCTAGTAACAAGTAAATAGGTTATATCACCACCTATTTCATCTCTTTCAGAATTTCTTCTAGTAAACTTAATAGGATCTGGAATTGAAGTAGTTATTCTTTCTTTGAAGTCTGCCATAAAAACCATTCGCAGGCTATAATTTATAAAGTTTTCTGCTATTAATCACTTAATAGTGGTTAAAAAGGCGCAGAAAGGTTTAAATAACTCACCGCTTTTACATAAATTACAAACATTTATGGTGATAAATATGGTTTTCAAAAAAGATTTTATCAAATCAAATCAGTATCCTGAAGAAAAAAGCATTGAATTTCTTGAAGAATTTGGAATATTAAAAAAAATATACAAAGACAAAACAGAAATGATTGAAAGAATTGAAAGAGGAGAAAACATACTAAAAAATAGCGAACAGTATACATCTGAAGAAAAAGTTTTTATCTTCTCTTTAGCAAGTTCAATAAATCGAATTACAGATGAGAATATATTTAGCATACCTACATCAGACAGTGGAATGAAAATATTCTTTAAAGAAGTAAACATCGAAGAGATAATAGAAAAAACCTTTGATAAGTTCTATGAAATTACTAAAAACCTAGGTCACTACGAAATTAATAACTCCGACAATAAAGAAATTAATACTCTAATAACTCCAACAAGATATAATCTTAATAAAGCAGATGAGCTTGAAACATTAGAAGAAAGCCTTAATGAACCTATGGAAATTACAAATCCTCATTACATGGATGATAAAGAAAAATTAAAATTCATATTGGCTCTAACAAGTGTAAACTATATGCAAGAGCCAACTACGCTACATAACAATAAGCATACACCCATACAAACCATAACCATTCAACAAGCATATAATGAGTTAATAAAAGATAAAGATGCAATAAAAGGTTATAAAGACGAGCTAGAAGATGGATTTAAGGCATTGTCTAATTGGTATAATTTCGACCTAGATAAAGTAACCATTAAAGAATTCTACAATCCTAATTTTTGGGATGCAATGCTTATGAATGCAGATCAAGGTAAATAATTTTTTTATTTTATTTTACCAACATTTCAAGAAAGTTCTTTATGTATGCAACATAACTCTTGGTAGAAGTATGTCCTAATCAGTCTACATCTAACTATAAAAATTATCTAAAAAACTAATAAAAATCTTTCAGAGTTACAGATTTCTTTGGATTAACAAGAAGTTCTTTTACAGGTTCGAAATCAGCCAAAAGCTCTTTTCTTTTTTCAGGGTTATTCCCATTATACAATAGAACTGCAGGATGAAACATTGGAACAACTTTTCTATTATTTATATCATAAACCTTACCCTTTAATTGAGTTATTCCTTTAGTAGTTCCTAATATATATTTTGTTGCAAAGTTGCCCAGTGTGATTATAACATTAGGATTTATTATTTCAATTTGCTTATCCAATCTAATTCTACACTTTTCCAGTTCCTCTTTGGTTGGATCCCTGTTATTTGGTGGCCTACAGAGTATTGTGTTCGTAATATAAACTTCTTCTCTTGAAATACCTGTTTCTGACAATAAAGAGTTTAGTATTTGACCAGATTTTCCAACAAAAGGAGTATTTTCTAAATCTTCTTTGTTGCCAGGAGCTTCACCAATTATCATAATCCTAGAAGTAGCTTTACCTGCACCAAAAACAATATTATGCCTGTTTTTACAGAGTTCAGGACACTTACAACAATCTTTGTACTCTTCCTTTAGTTTTTCTAATTGTTCTGCTTTATTCATATTATCTAACTCTTTTATAATTGCTAATAAGGAATAGGTATTTTATAAATTTATTCTAAGAAATCTATAATTTTAAAAAAAATAAAAAAATAAAAAAAGAATTATCTCGCTAAAGAGAGTAATTCATATTGTCTGCTATCTTCTCGATCCTCAGCTCTAATTTCATCTAAAGATTTTTCAGTTGGCTCTCTAGGAATAAAAGATAATACTCCTCTTGAATTAACAACTTCATATTCTCTTGATTTAGTAGTTCTAGCAGAGTAATCAACTCCTCCGATATTATCCCAAGACCGCACCTTAGCATATATTTGAACATACTCTGCAAATTCAGGCTCATCAGGGAATAAAACTGATTCAGATATCTGAGTTGGAGAATTTCCATAGTCAAAATAATACTCAGTACTTTCCCATTGACCGTTTCCATAGAAATTAATTTCTAATTCTGCAAAATCAATTCCTTCACCATAAGATGCAACAAAATTTACATAAAAATCATTTTGCCCATATCCTTGAGAAATATCTAATGTTGTTATGTCTGCCAATTCAACATCATCTAACTGAACATTCTCATAATAATTATATGGTCCGAAATTAAGACTATAATAACAGTCTAAATCAAAATCATCTTCCATTAAATCAAACTTAACTTCTGTATCTGATTGATACATGTAGCCCCCATTAGGGTTAAAATGATTACTTGACCAAGTAGAGTAATAGTTGTCATCAATATCACAATGTACTCCATAATAATAATGAGGGATTATTTCTGCATCTTCAAGTTCTAATTCTGCCCAACCGCACATACTACTATAAACTTCATTATCTATTGATACATAAGAATATTTTCTTAGTGTTAAAGAATAGTCAACATCTTGAGGTTGAGGATATTCTTCTTCTAAACATGCACCGCTCCAGCAACCATACCCACAATAAGCCTCATAACTTATACATGAGCCATTACCATCACAAAGTTGTTCCATCACATGTTCATTATCTGTGCAGTAATCCCAATGCCATTCAATATTAGTACCATTTGTATCGTTGATTCGCACATAACCCTGATTATAAACGTCATCACCATCAGAATCGTAGCATCCTCTAATTTCAACAGGTTCAACATCATTAGTCAAAGTCGGTTTTATTCTTGAAGCCTGCCCACCAAGATTAATTTGATCTTCTTCTCCACCAACAACCGTAGTTGTTTGTTTGTTATTTGGTATAAACAATAATACTAAAGCGACTATTGCAACAATTGCAACAATAGAAACAAAAGCAACATTATTTTTTTTGTCTTTTCCCATAAAAATATCACCTAAATATCATACTAATAGGGTATTTATTGATATTAACCTTTATAAAGTTAACGGAGTTAAGAACTTATTTTTTTCTCTTCTTAAAACAAGCATCACAATAGACCTCTGGTCTACGTGGCTTAAACGGTAGAAAAAACTTCTTTTTACATTCACAGCAAACTACTTCTGTTTCTCTTTTACGAGAACTCGACTTTTTACCTTCTCTCTCAAAATCAATATGCTTGTTTAATTTACTAAAATCTTTTTTCATAAAACAAATAAACTTCAAACATTTAAATAACTTATTATCACAACCATTATAAATCAGTCAAATCTCGAAAATAACATGAGATACAAGAAGGTTTATGGGCAATCTAAAATCAATAAATGCCCATTCTGCGACAAACAAGCAACAACAGAAAACAAACAGGGAGTCCCAGTTTGTCAACAACACAAAAACAATTCTCTTGACCTAAAATGTGCCTGCGGTTCTTGGTTAGATATAAGAAAAGGAAAATATGGCCCATTCTGCACATGCATAGAGTGTGGAATAATTAATCTAAATAAAGCATTAGAAATAAATCAAAATATTAAAATTAAAGAAAAATCAACAGAAGACATAAATGATTCTAAGAATATTATTGTGACTTCTGATGAAGTTGATTTCTTATTTTAAAATAAAAAACAAAACAAGTCCAATTAAAATAAGAATTCCAAGACCAATAATCATAAATATCTACAACTATCTATTTCAAAATAAACCAGCAATAAATATTAATTAAACCAAGAATTAGCGGATATAATAAATAAACTCTAAAACCATTTACAATTATTCCAGCTAAAGAAAACACCATCAAACCTAAACTAACTGCAAACACCAACCAAAGTGCATAAGTTCTTCTGTCCATATAGGTTTAATTAAATTTCATATTTATAAATTTTAATAAAAAGAAAAGGGGTTGCCATACTGTTTTGTGCAATCGTCTTTTACAACTTTCCAGTTCGATGCATGCACTTCTTTGTACAACAGGATATAGGGGTTATAAATTGTTTAGAAAAATAAAAAAAATAAAGGAAAGGATTTATCTTACAATCTCAATTCCTAATTCATTTGATAATTCTTGTCTTGCAACATTAGCTTGTTTAGCTGATTGCTTGCCAAGAATCCATGGAGAGTTTACACCAGTTATGATTGTCATAACAGTAATTCTTCCCTTCATATCGTCGTCAACTCTTGCTCCCCAGATAACGTTTGCATCTGCATCCATTGATTCAGTTACTAATTCACCAATTTTGCTGATGTCATCCAAAGTCATATCTGGTCCACCAGAGATATGCAAGATTGCGCCAGTTGCACCTTCGTATGATATGTCAAGTAAAGGATTACTTAAAGCTCCTTTTACAGCTTCTTCAACTCTATTATTAGTATCAGATGCACCAACTCCAATTGCAGCTACACCACCATCAGTCATGATAGCTCTTACATCTGCATAGTCTAAGTTTACTAATGAAGGCACTGCAATAGTTTCAACAATTCCTTTAATCATTGTTGCAATTAATTCATTAGCAACTGCAAATGCTTGTTGCACTGGTAAGTTACCTGCAATTTGAACTAATCTATTATTATCAATTACAATTACAGTATCTGCTACTTGTCTTAGTTTTTGAAGACCAAATTCTGCTTTGTCAACTCTTGCTCTTTCTATTTTGAAGGGCATTGTTACAGTTCCGATTACGATTGCACCTGCTTCTTTAGCTATTTGAGCAACAATTGGTGACGCACCAGTTCCTGTTCCTCCACCCATTCCAGCACATACAAAACACATATCTGATCCTTTTAATGCTTCTTTTAATTCCTGAATAGATTCTCTAGCTGCCTCAGCTCCTTTTTCCGGGAAACCACCACATCCAAGACCTCTTGTTACATCCTTACCAATAAGGAATTTCTTGTCTGCTTCGATCATATTAAGATGTTGTAAATCTGTATTGCATGCAACGATTTCTGCTCCTTTTACTCCTTTCTTGTAAAGCCAGTTTACCATGTTATTTCCAGCTCCACCTGCTCCTAAAACTTTGATATTTGCTTGGCCTACTTCGAAATCAGATTCGCCGATATTTTCTTGTTGCTTTAAAGCACTTTCCACAATAAAATCCATTTTTGGTTTCCCCCTTGTTATATTTTTTCCAATTTTTTTGGTGCCAATAATCATTTTGATTATTGAGCATTTAGTTTTATATGTTCAAACATATATTCTGCAGCATCAAAAGGCTTTTAAATGATGAGTGTGATTTCAAACAACAAAAGCCCCGCACAACCCTTGAAATCCCATCAAAGAGGGTTTTCAAAGCTTTTGAGGGTTTTTTATTTGAAGATTGCCTTTTTAACTACAATTAGAATTATGATATAACTTATATATAAACCTTTCTATACTATAGTATACAATAATAGAATTATGGATAAAAAAATAGAAGAATTTGTTTTTTTAATATACTAAAACTTTTCAGTTTTATTATCTAACAAAAAGGGTTCTTTTTCTACCAGAATACAAACCCATGTCTGCCATCTGCTCAAATTGCTCTGGTTCTAAGACAAGTGTGTTCAAAGTTATACCATATTTTTCCTTAATATTGTATACATTTACCTTTATAGGTTCAGGATTTACGTTTCTACCTATTACAAGCAAATTTATCCTGTCCTTTGTCTCTTTGCCATACTGCATTATAGACTCTATATTAGGATCGTGCCTTATCAGCTCTACAAATTCATTAATATGAGCCTCTGAATCTTCAAATAAAGAACTTAAATAAGCTGAAGCATCACCATCATTTAACTTATACAACCTAAGTGACTTAATCTTATTAAAACCCACCAGATTCTGCTTTATGAGCCTTCTAAGAATTCTGTGCGTTGTAGCTACAGGAACACTACTTTCTTCAGTAACCTCATTAAGACAATATTCCTTTGTAGGATTCTTAATAAATACACCTAAAACAGCCACTGTTTTGGAATCCATAAGCCCTAAAATTGATTCTTTAAAGTTCATTGTAGTTTTTACCGCACTAAATTAAATTTTTAGCTTATTTCTGTCTGAAACTCCAATATTTATAAACTTTATCATTTATAGAAACTTATTTTTAAATTTGGAATTCATTTCCATATTTGGAGTCTATTTTCATATTTGATATGAAGTGCATTTAGAAGCATATTACAAAAATTGGATTTTTTAGAAAAAAATTTAGAATATTTTTTAATTTTAGAAACTAATCCTGCATACCCTTAGCCTTTCTTCGATAAGAACCAAATTTGTCATCAACTGGGAACTTTGCAGGTCTAGGCTTAACTGTAGCAACACCGCACTCAGAACATTTATCAGAAAGAGTATATTTTGCACATTTTGGACATTTCATTATATGCTGCATTTTACTTCCTTTGAATATGTGCTTAAGGTCAGCTGATTCTAAACAAAGCATCAAGTGCGTTGTGGGAGGTTGCTCCCTACGGGACCACCGCACATTCAAACTACACATTGATTCAGTGAAAGCACATAAACATTAATATTTTACTTCTTATCAGCTCTTACAAAACTGAATTCAGCCTTATTTTTTTCACAGAACTCTTTTGCAAGATCAAGACCCTTTTTTAGAATTGTCTCTGCTTCCAAATAATCATGAGCAATTAACATTAATCTGAACTTACTTGAACCAAGATATTTGATTGAAATCTTCTCTTTATCAACATCTCCAATCATAATTAAAGCCTTTCTAACAGTATCAACACCATTTGCTTCATAAGTCTTTACTGAGACATCACCAACAATCTCAACTTGTTTAGGTTTTATTCTCTCCCTAATAAGCTTTTCAATAACTTCTGTTTGCTTTTTTTCAAGGCCCAAAACAGAGAGATCATAATCTTCTTCAATTACTGCCTCGAAACTAGGATAAACACATTTATCTTCTTGCATAGGAACTTTAGCAACTGCAAAATAAAACTTCTGAACATCAAGTTCTAAAAGTTTTGCTGAATCTTCAATTATCTTTTCAGCTTTTAACTCCTGCTTAATCTTGTCCATCTTTTTTCTCTTCTGATTATCATTAACTCTTCTAAGAGAAAGATCTATATGGCCTCTTTCAGTATTAACTCTAAGAACTTTACAAACAACAGCTTTACCAACTTTGACAAAGTCATTAATATTTCTTATTCTTCCTGGACTAACTTCAGAAATATGGATCATACCAGGCTTTCTATATTCTTCAACATTAACAAAAACAGCATTATAAGCTACTTTATTAATTTTACAAAGAACTAATTCTCCTTCTTCTGGATAACCCTGATTATTTAATAACATTCTTCTAAATACCCCTAATTAAAAGTTTTATCGAAGACACTATCCTAAAACTTCAAGAATTCTTGCTTTTATTTTGGTTTTTCCACCAGTTGGTTCTGCGATTTCGTTTTCACAAACTAAGCATTTAATAGTACTTGCTGATTTCCCAAAAATTATCTGCTCATTCTTGCATTTAGGGCATCTTACCTTGATAAACTTTGATTTTGTTTCCTTAAGTCTTTGATCTGAAACTGACATTTTTTACACCTTTATATAAGCTCTACTTTTTTAGCTCTTATTCCTTTCTTTTGAGCATGAGTTTTCTTACAAACAGAACAAGTATATCTAAAATCTGTTTTCTTGCTTGTTTTTTTACCAACCATTTTTGGTTTTGGAGGTTTTGAATACTTACCTAAATTACCAGTTCCCTTCCAAAAACCTCTTAATTTAGTTCTAACTTTAGAACCAATACTAAGTGGATGAGCAGAACCTTTAGCCTTTCTTTTTGCTTGTGAAACTATATGCTTAGTATGCTTCCTACAGAATGGGCATAATCTATTTATTTCTTTAGGTTTTTTCATTTTTATTTACTTTAATTTCTGACTAAAAATGAGAGCTCAAAAACTCTTTCATTTTTGCATGTTTTCATTTTTTTATTTACACTCATTACCTAGAAGCATCTGCTTGTCTTTCTAATTCTAATTTCTTTTTAACAATTGATGAATTTGCACTTAACTCATAAGCTGCCAATATTTCTTCAGCAAGAGCCTGCTCTACTTTCTTCTTTTTGTTAAAACATTTTTGATAAGCACCTTGAGTTATAAGTTTTAAAACAATGTCAACTCGTCTTTGAGGAGCACACTCAACAGGCTTAGGATATCTCGCACCACCATATTGAACAGTTAAAATTTCTTCTCTTGGAGCACCATTCTCAATTGCTTTAATAAAAACTTTAATAGGATTTTCTCCTGTTTTTTTCTCAATTATTTCAAAAGCTTTAATCACACTCTGCATTGCAGAATTTAATTTTCCAGTATTGTGACCTGAACTTGCCTTGTGTTTTGAAGACTTGTGTCCAGAAACCATAACTCTATTAATTAGTCTTTCAACAATAAATATTCTTGATTTATGAAATCTATTACCTGCATATTTTCCACAATTTTTTGGAACAATCTTTGGCGTAAGAGTTATATACCTTTCTAATCCTGGATCCTCTACTTTAAGACCTTCTGTGGACCATCTATTGAATGCTAAAATTTCAGTCATTTTTTATTATCACCTTAAACTAATATGGCATACTCATTTGAGTATAAGTAACTCTGTGGAAATTTGATTAATTTATAAAGGTATCGAAAGAATAGTCGTGGGTTAATCTAATAATAATTTAATCTGAATTTCTCCAAAATGTTTTCTTTGTTTCATACTAAGGGCATTTTGGTTCTCTAAATGCAAAAGAGGAATAAAAGTCATAACTTTATCTTCTTTAGTCTCACCTGGAACCAATTGAGAAAAAGTCAATAGAGGATTTGCCTTAAAATAAACAGTTGCTTCTTGTAAAATATGCTTCATTCTTGCCTGAAGATCTTGCTCAGGTTTTTTTGGAGCAATGATTTTAACTTCTTCAGGTTTCCTATACACATTTCTTCTTTGCTCTAACTTTAATGCTTTTTCAAGAGCATTAACTAGATCATAAACAGAAACTTTTCTAATTCTTGGCTGAGGAGTTCTTGGTTTTATTGCATTTTTTTCATCACTATAATCAACTGATTCTCCTGCAATTTCTTCAAGAAGATCAATGCTGTCGTCGCTGTTAAGCATATCATCGAATGCAACAATTTCTGTATCAAGAAGTCTTTTTGATTTTATTTTCAAAAGAATTGCTGATGCAAGAATAACTTTTCCAGAAATTCTAAAATTCATTTCTTTAAATTTTCTTAAATTTTGCAAAAATCTTTTTGCTAATATAGAAACATTAATATCCCAAGGGTTCATATTTTCTTGTTCAATTAATTCATAAATCATTGATTGCCAACTAATGTCATCTTCCTTAAACAACATATCAAAAATTTTCGTTCCTGGGGAGTCTGATTTAGTTACCATATTAAGTAATCCAGTATACAATTTCATATATTAATACTCTGTTTTTTATAAATTTTGTTATGAATTTATATATTGAGAAATATTGAATTCAAATATTTTATTTATTCAAAGGGTATTAATACCTTTTTTTACTCTTCTAAGTCAACATTAAAGCTAAGTTCTTCTCCTGAAACCATATCTTTTAGACCAACCCAAATTGAGTCAGGGCCACTAATTTCATTTCCATCAACAACAATTTGTTCAGTATATACTGTGTCTGGAGTACAAGGAGAAGGGCCCGCAGTCCAACAGTATTCATATGCCCCATTACCATTAGTAATTGTAATTCTTGCTCGATAGTGAGTAACATAATCATCCCATGCTATTACATAATGTTCCCAATTAGCTACGGTTACAGTATATTCCAAAGGAGTATAGTCTTCTAAGGAGTATAAAGGAATATAATAAAATTCTCCTGGACCAGAAGTTACTTTAAGATATTTATTTGAAATTGCAGTATTACCTAGCATACTGCTTTCATCCACAACTACTGGTTGTGCAACACTAATACAACCATTGGAATCACAAATTTCTTCGTAGGAGGTTATACCCCCGGCTGAGATTATATTTCCTCCTGTATAAATTCCATCATGGGCAACTATAACATTACTTGCAGTTAGAGATCCTTCAACTCCAATATCACCAGATGAAGTAATTTTAAAAGGAATAGTAGAGGAAGTATCATCATTAATATTAAATTCACCATTATCAGAGATAATTGTAAAATTTTTTCCATTTGCTCCAGAATCATAAAGTTCTATTTGTGGTGCAGGGTAGTTTCCTTGAATTCTAAAACGACCTTCATTTATAAGAAGATCTCCTAGAATATCTAATGAACCATTAACATCTAATGCTTTTCCTGGATTAGTTGTTCCTATTCCTACCTTCCCATTGGTTGCAACATAAACCCCTCCTGTGGAAGTATCAAGATTTTTGATGTGTATTCCATCTCCTGATTCAATATATAAAGTCCTCTGCGGGTTGGGATTGACACTTGTGTCACAACTATCATCATAAATCCAAGAATCATCACCTAACTGTAACTTACCAGTACAATTAGGAGAAATCTGAAATATATCTGCACCAACAACAACTTTATTATCAATATTAGAACCATAAATAAAATTAGTATAAGAAACAGGGTGATAGCTCATGCCAAAAGGAACAAATGCGTTAGCACTAACTACTAAAACAAGCATAAAAAACAATGATAAGATAAATATTTTTTTCATTCTGACACCCCAGCATAAATATAATTAGTAATATAGTAGAATTTACAACTAATCCTTTTAAAAGTTACCTATTATTTTAGAATTTAAAAGAAAAAACCTAAGGCAACTCACAAATTATATCAACAATAGTATAATCAGGGGTAGAACCCTCTGTCCACTCGTTAGTTGCAGGAACATATTTATATCCAATTAAATACTCAGCAGCAGTTCTACTAACATAATCTAGACCAAATTCTGCACAGAACGCATCACCAGTATAAACATTCACTGCATGAAACCGCATTATATCATTATAAGAATCCCAATTAGCATCAGGATTTTTACATGCTAAATAATCTCCCTGGGTACTTGTTGGGGGACAAGCATACATTGCACTTTCATCAGTATTTCCATCATAGATTCTTGGTCTAGAAAAAGTTATTGACCCATCATCATTTTCTGTACATTCTACCCAAATTAATTTACCATTAGTTGGACTACTATCACCATCTTGAACTCTTAAACCTGAAGTGGTTACAACCCCATCATATAAAAGAGTACTATCTCCATCAGCCCAGGTCAATCTTCCACGCCGATTAGTATTTGAGTCCACTGAAAACCTAGGGCACTTAGCACTGGTAGTACCCACTCCAACAGCATTATCAACATACTGCTTGTTTGCTGCATCAGTATTAGAAGTCGGAGTCTGAACACCTGAAATTTTCCCATAAACTTGTAAAGTCTTAGTAATAGAATCTAAAGACAGAAGATATTCATCTTCATCAGCCCAATAAAACTTCCCATTACTATGAAACCCAAACATTAACTCTTCACCTGCAACACCTTCATTAAAAGAGATTGCAGCATTCCCATGTAAATCATAGAACGCAATATCATTATTAAAACTATTATGCAAATAATTATTAATAGGGTAATCAATCTTTAATCCTTTATTTAATAAAACTGCTTTATCAAATCTAGCAGAATAAGAATTACTTGGTTGCCAAATACAATTATGTTCTGCACAACTTGTCTGACCTGAATGAGAACTACAAGGATTAGGAGTTCCTTCACAATTATTATGCTCAGTACAAGAATTTATACAATTAGGTTTATTTGGCACACAACTAGAACCAGATACATAACAATAAACTTGATAATAAGTATCAGAACAATCTATATAAGGGGGATTAGGGCCATAAAACTTATAACATGCATCAACACCCCACCAACATGGACCAAAATAGCCCCCACTACAACATTCTTCACATCTATCTTCAGTATTACAACTCTTTTTATTAGCAGTACAACTAGCAAGCTCCAAACTACAACCACTATCACAATTACTTGATGAAAAATCTTCACATGCCCTTGTAACCTCGGGTTCAATACAAACTCCTGTACTACTATAATCAAAATAAGAATTAGCTCCTCCTGTTCCAATAATATCTAATTTAGAAATAGGGGTGTTTGTTCCAATACCTACCTGGGGAGTTACAACTTTTCCTTGGGCCCGAATAGTTCCATCTACATCAAGATCATAAAGAGGATATTGTTCTTTGATACCAACTTTCCCTATAGTATTAATATGGATACCTAAATTATCATTTGATTTAATTTCGATAGTATCATCAGAATCTATATGAAGAGTATTCACATTATTTCCGTTACCTGTACTTGTGTCACAACTATCATCGTAAATCCAAGAATCATCACCTAACTGTAACTTACCCATACAATTGGGGCCTATATTAAATATTTCTGCGTCAACAATAACAGCTCCCTCACTAGTGGAAGACTTAATAAAATTAGTATATAATGTTGGATGATAACTTACGCCCAGAGGAACAATTGCAGAAACACTAATTGATAATATGATTAAAAAAGCCAATGATAAGATAAATATTTTTTTCATTTCTTGACACCCCAAACAATAATCTATAACATATCTGAAAACATAGTTTAAAAGTTTTTCTAATTTTAGTCATAAAAACCATCAATAATTATATTTATAAAAGAAAACACTTTTCATAATAACTATGACAGATAAAATAAGAAGCCCTATTGTATCAGTACTAGGACATGTAGATCATGGAAAATCAAGCATCCTAGATCAAGTTAGAGAATCTAATATTCTAAAAACAGAAGCAGGAGCAATTACCCAAGCAATTGGTGCAAGTATTATTCCAATAGATATAATAAAAAAGAAATGTGGCAAACTTCTTGATTCCCTAAAAATGGATTTTACAATTCCAGGATTATTAGTTATTGATACACCAGGTCATGCTGCATTCACTTCACTACGAAAAAGAGGAGGTGCACTTGCAGACATAGCAATTGTGGTTATTGATATTAATGAAGGATTTAAACCTCAAACTATTGAAGCAATTGAAATCCTAAAATCAAGCAAAACCCCTTTTATAATTGCAGCAAATAAACTAGACTTAATCCCAAGATTCAAAACAGAAAATAAAGGTTTATTAGAATTAATTAATTCACAAGAACCTGAAGTTCTAACAAAAATAGAAACAAAAATGTACGAAATTGTTGGGCAGCTTCATGAAAAATTTCAAATAGAAGCAGAAAGATTTGATAGGGTTGATTTCACAAAACAAGTTGCAATAGTTCCATGCTCTGCAAAACTAGGATTTGGAATTGCAGAATTAATGATGGTTGTTACAGGGCTTGCACAAAGATTTCTAGAACAAAATCTTCACATAAGTGTAGATGGACCTGCAAAAGCAACTATTCTTGAAGTAAAAGAAGAACAGGGTTTTGGGAAAACAGTTGAACTTATACTCTATAATGGAAGCTTAAAGGTTAATGATACAATTGTTATTGGATCGGTTAGCGAACCAATTGTTACAAAAATAAGAGCTCTTCTTCAACCACTTCCACTTCAGGAAATGCGTGATAAGAAAAGCAAATTTAAACAAGAAAAGCAAGTATTTGCTGCAACAGGAGTTAAAATAAGTGCACCAAATCTTGAAGGAGTAAGTTCAGGAATGCCACTAATCTCTTGTAACAATACAGAAGAAGAAATAAAAAAAGCAAAACAAGAAGTTCAAGCAGAAGTTAATGAAGTTATGATTGAAACAGATAATGCGGGAATTGTTCTTAAAGCAGATAATCTTGGTTCACTAGAAGCAATGATTCACCTTTTACAGGAAAAACAAGTTATGATAAAAAAAGCAACAATAGGAAATATTTCTAAAAAAGATATCATAGATGCAGAAGCAAATTTTGAAGAAGACCCAAAAAACTGTGTTATCCTTGCATTCAATTCTAAACTTGACACAAATTATATTTCAGAGCACGTTAAAATAATTTCAAGCAATATCATATATAAAATTCTTGATGATTATGAATCCTATATTGAAGGACAAAATAAAAAAGAACAAGAAGAAAAATTAAATAAATTAGTTAGACCAGGAAAAGTTGAATTTCTTCAAAACTGTACTTTTAGACAAAGTAATCCTGCTGTTATTGGAGTTGAAATTATTGCGGGAATGCTAAGAACAGGGAATAGTTTAGTGAACGCTGATTCAGGTAAAAGCATTGGAACAATAAAGAGCATTCAAAAAAATAAAGACTCAGTTAACAAATGTAAACTCAGAGACCGAGTTGCATTAAGCATTCCTCATTTAACAATTGGAAGACAAGCAAATGAAGGAGAGATTTTTCTAGTTGATATTCCTGAAAATGATTTTAGAGAATTAAAAAAGTGGGCAAAATTTCTAACAAGAGAAGAAAAAGCAGCGCTGAAAGAACTTGCTGAACTTAAAAGAAAGGAATTCCCTGTTTGGGGAGTTTAGTTAGGATAAGCTTTATCATACAAATCCTTATTTTCTTCTATCTTTGCACGCAGTGGTGCAATTAGCTTAATAACTTCTTCTGCAAGACCTTGTTTCAGATCAACAGATACAAGTTTCTTTGATGCAAAAGCTTTCTCAACTTCTTCATAAGTTTTGAAAGTTATTTTTCCACCATATTGTTTTGGTCTATCTATAATAAATTCTCGTCCCTCAAAATTTAATTTAACAAAAATAATATGTTTTAATATTGCAAGAAGACCATTACCTTCGACTTGGCCATCTACAGAAAATGCTTTGTTAATTTTTTTCTTTATTATCTTATCAGAATCATCAAAATCTATTTTTGAATTAGGTTCTGAAGACGACATTTTGCCAGATTCACTAAGACCAGGAATTAGAGGGCTCATTAAATGTATTCTTTTTTCATAACCAATTTTTGGTAAAAATTCCCGAGCAAACATAAATATCTTTCTTTGATCAAGACCACCAAACTGTGCATCAACACCCAAGTATTGTTCGTCAAGAGCTTGTAGAATTGGGTAAAGCAATCCAGACATCTTTGGAGTTTCAACTTGTTTAACAACTTCTGCTCCTGCTCTTTGAGTGTCCCTTGTGGATGCAATTGCAGACAATTTATACATGTCAAGAGTATATTCTGGTTTTGTCTGAAAATCTTTTCCCATAACAAAATTTAATTTATCCAAAGGCACATTCATTGATTTCAACATTTCCTTCATAATAAATTCATAGTAATCAGTTTTATGTTTAAGCAATTCCCAGGAAGCTTTCATATTATCTAGATATGCATGAAGAGTTGCAAACAACATTGTAACTTCACATTCTGCTTTTAGAAAATCTCCTAATTTTAATATCCAAACGAAATAACCAAGATGCGGCTTGCCAGTAGGTGCAGTACCAATATAAAGTTTCAAATCTCTTTGTTTTAAGATCTCTTTTAACTTTTCTTCACCCACAACTTCTTTTAGGTTTTTGGTTATTAATTCGTATTTCTCATCTGGGTTCATAATATTCACCTATAAGAAAACAATTATGCATTAATGTTTAAAAAGTTAGTCCTTAATAAAAATTACAAACCATAACATTTAAAAATTAGCACAATGTAAAAAGCAATTATAGGGGTGTAGTAATGCATATAAATTTGTTTACAAAAATTAAACCAAACGCAACAGTCATTTGTGGATTTCCAGGATTTGGGCTAATAGGAACAATAACAACTGAATTCTTAATTGAACATCTAAATGCAGTAGAGGTAGGAGTATTTAATTATGAAGAAGTTCCACCAACACTCGCAATCCATCAAGGTAAAATAGTTAAACCAATGGCAGTTTATTACGATAAAAAACATAATATTGTAATTATTCATGTAATGATATCAACAAAAGGAATTGAATGGAAAATAGCAGACTGTATCGCAAAATTAGTTAAAGAAATTAAAGCAAAAGAAGTAATTAATCTTGAAGGAGTTGCTGCACCACCAAAACAAAAAAATATTGAGTTTTATTATGTTGGCAATCACAAACTTTCTGATTTCGGATTAAAACCCTTAAAAGAAAGTATTGTTTTAGGTATTATTGCAGGATTAATGTTAAGAATTAAAAATATTAATGCAATATTCGCAAGTACAACTTCAAAATTACCTGATAGTAAAGCATCAGCAAAAGTAATTGAGGTTCTTGATAAATATCTAAAACTTAATGTTGATTATAAACCACTGCTTAAGCAAGCAGAAGTTTTTGAAGAAAAACTAAAAAAAATAATTGACAGAAGCAATACTGCAATTCGAACAGTGAAAAACAGCGATATGAACTATGTAGGATAGATTTTTAAATAGAATGTTATTTCTAAAAGCATATTAAATCGAGGTAAATATAATGGTAAATGTAAAAAAAGGAGACCTAGTTCAAGTGAACTATGTTGGTAAATTTGAATCGGGCGAAATCTTTGATCAAAGCAAAGATAAACCTCTAGAATTCATCGCAGGAGAAAAAATGGTTGTTAAAGGATTTGATGAAGCAATCATTGGAATGGCAAAAGCAGAAAAAAAAGTAATAACAATCAAACCTGCAGATGGATATGGTGATTCTAATCCTGCACTAACTCAAGAAGTTCCAAAAGAAGCTTTTGGAGATAAAGTTGGTCAATTAGAAGAAGGTGTAGTTATAGGACTTCAACATCCTAATGCACCAGGCCAAATGATGCCTGCAAAAGTAACTAAAATTGAAAAAGACAAAATTCATCTTGATCTAAATCATCCTCTTGCAGGAAAAACTCTTATCTTTGATTTAGAAGTTGTTGATTTTCATGAAGCAACAGATGAGGATAAGAAAAAGTTTATGCCACCAAAACCACCACAAGCTGCACCTGAAGATAAAGCAGAAGAAAAAAAGGAAGATTCTCCAGAAGAAAGTTGTGATGGAGATTGCGCTGGTTGTGGACATAAGCATTAATTAATTATTTTTTTATTTCTTTTTTTATTTTAAGAAAGAATTCTTTTGCTTTGGGATAAGTTAATATGTTATGAACTTCATCTATAGGAACCCATTTAGCTTCTGAGTTTTCAGCATCATGTGAGGTTAATTTATTTTGTGTAGTTGTAAAATATAATATAACTATGTTTTTTCTAACATCTGAGCTTTTCCTTGAACCTCGTTGATATGAGCCTAATTCTTTGATGAAAGTTAAATCAGATATACCTGTTTCTTCAAAGATTTCTCTTTTTGCAGATTCTAATTTAGTTTCTCCATCATCAATATGCCCTTTTGGTAAAGCCCAACTATCAGTTTTATCTTGATATACAACAAGTATTTTGTCTTTATTGACTACAAGTCCCCCTGAGCTAAATTCATCTATCACAAAATAATAATAGAGAGAAGTAATTTATTAAGTTTTTCTTTTATTTTAAGAAAAACTATTTTATCTTAAACAAAGGCTTTTTATGTTTTAGAAGCCAATCTTTTCTTAATAAACCCCAATTATATTCATCTTTCCAAATATTTGTTTTTCTATCAAGATTTTTTTCTTTTGCAACACCTTCTAATTTAAAACCTAATTTGTATAAAACTTTTTGTGATGCAAAATTGTAAGGATTAGTATCTGCAGTAATTTTATGCATTTTTACTTTACGAAATAAATAATCAACAAAACATTTTGAAGCTTCTGTAGCATAACCTTTGCCCCAATAATTCTCATGAAATCCATAACAAAGTTCTCCTGCCAAATCCCTATACCAACTTAGATGACAGAATTCTAAATTTCCAATTAATTCATTGGTTTCTCTGAGAAAAACTCCAAGATAATATCCATCCTCACCCTTATCAATTATTCTTTTTAGATATTTTTCAGCTTGTTCAATTGTTTTTATGGGTTTTCCTCTGGTTTCCCAATTCATCCTAGAACAAATTCTAGCATCTTTCAGAGTAAAAGGTCTCATAAATAATCTTTTAGATTCTAATTTTGGCGCTTTACGCACTAACTTTTTATCTGGGAATATCATTTTATTAATACACCTTTATTCTAAGAAAACTTTATGTTTTTCATTACCTTCTAACTCAAGCATAATTCTTTTGAAAATTACTGCTTCAGGATCAGGCATTAAATTTACTCTTTTCTTTATGTCTGCAAAATCTTTAAAATCTTCAACTTTTCTCTCTTCAAGTAATTCACGAACATGCTTTTTACCAACACTAGGTAATAATTCAAGAGAGTGCATTCTAATGCTTAGGGGTTGAGCCTTATTAAAAAATTCTACAAATCTAGGTTCATTTTTACTTATAAGACTTTTAATAATAGTTATTAACTCTTGTTTCGCAGTTTGAGTTAATCTATCAAGATTTATTCTTCCATTAATATGGTGTATATCATCTCTTTTACCTTCACCAATATAAACTTCTGCTAAGGGTTGCAAAAAGACTTCTTTTCTTGGAACCAATTCAAGTATAGTAAAGTTAGAAGTTCCTATAGCTTGAGCTATTGAAGTTCTTCTATGTAAGGGAGTTTTATCAAAAGGATAACCATTTGGTAAAAAATCCAAAACAATTGCAGTTTCTTCTTTACTTGTTCTTTTTTGTTCCATTTTATAGTTTTTAGTTCGGGTATTTATTAATCTAACTATTCTTATTTATAAACCATTATTATAAAGAAAAAGAAAATCAAACATAACTTTCAAATGATTATTTCTTCTGTTTGGTGCTTTTAGCGCTTGACTTAATTTTTGGTAAAGGCACAGGAGAAGGTAGATTCATTGAGTTGCTTAAAATTAATGATTCAACATAGCATTTATTCAATAATGAATTAAGTATTTTCTGTGCGATCAATGTAGGCAACTTCTTATCCTTCTTCCACTTATCTAAAGCTTCTTTAGTTTTATCATCTTCCAAAAGTTCAATAGCATTACCTTTTAATTCTATTATCCCAACTTCTGGTTCAAACTTACATGTAAAAACGAATTCTACATTTAAAGCAGTCTTTTTGTCAATGAAATTAACTTTTGCTTCTTTAATATCAACAAAATGAATATTATTAGTAATTTTAATCCCGCCTTTGACAGCTTTCTTTTTCTCAACATTTATTTTTGTGAAGTTAAACCCAATTAGAGCCATTTTTTATCCCTCATAAATTTTATATCTAATATTTGAACGAACATAGTCTTATTTATATACTTTGTGCTTTAGATTTTATAAAAAGCTTTATTAATGATAAGAGGTAAAATAGACCTATGAGACTAGATAATCCACTACGTAGATATGCTGAAAAAATAAATTCACCAAGTAATGTTCTTGATTATGAAAAAAAATTTTCACTACCTGAAAAAATATTTAATGTAGAATCAGGATGCCCTATATGTTATTCCAATATTAAAGGAAACAGGAATATGGGATTTCACTGTGAAAAATGCAATTTAATTTTCACAGAAAAAAATATCGTAGATACAAAGAAAATAATAAACACGAAAAAAATGAAATAATTATATTTCTATAGTATCACCAACTTCTGGGCCATAAATCTTTGTTGATTTAGGAAGATTTAATTTTGCCCATTCACAAACTGCATTAACTGCTTCAACATCTCCATGTTGGACAATTAGAGTTTTTGGTTGCATTAATTTAAGGTATTTGAAAATTTCTTCTCTTCCAAGATGACCTGAAAAAGAGAATTGTTTAACTTTACATTTTACTTCGGTTTTCCAACCTTTAATATAAACAGAATTTTGTTCTAAAAGCATTCTTCCATTAGTATGTTTACATTGATAACCAACTAAAAATATTGCATTTTTAGGATTATGCCACATATGTTTAATATAATGAAGAACTGGTCCACCTTGAATCATTCCAGAAGTTGTTAAAATTATTTTTGGAGTTGTACTTTTTGCAATTCTATTTCTATCATTTTGAGACAAAACAAATTTACTTTTAATAAAAAACATTTTACTCAAAATTTTCTGATTCTGAATATATTTACCTGAACCTGTAAGAACTTTTCTTGTAATTTTATTACACATTCCATCAAAATATAATGGAGCTCTGAAACTTTTATCTTTATACAAATCATTTAACATGATTAGAAGCTCTTGTGCTCTTCCAAGTGCAAAAGTTGGAATAACAACACTCCCACCGTTGTTAATTGTTGTTTTAATATCATCAATTAATTCTTTACCAATCATTGGAGTTTTTGGCAGTCCTCTATAACCATATGTACTTTCAACTATTAAAACATCAAGTTTACCTGCAAGCTCTTTATGATCCATTTCAGTCATAAGGTTTGTTGGTCTTGAGTTAATGTCTCCAGTATAAAGAATTTTTTTATTATCTGATTCAATATATATAGATGCACTTCCAGGAATATGCCCTGCATTCAGAAATTTAAATTTTATTTTTCTAAAATCATACTCTTTATCAAATTTCACAATTCTTGCTCGCTTGATAGACCTTTTAACATCAGCTCTTTCATATGCAGGATGAAGATGTTTTATTCTTGCAATTTTATATGAATCTTTAAGAAGAATTTTTGTTATTGCAATAGTTGGCTGTGTTGCAAAAATAGGAGGTAATAATTTCTTATGAAAAAGCAATGGTAATGCACCAGAATGATCAAGATGTGCATGACTAAGAAACAATCCGTCTAAACCCTTAAGATCATCTATGACTTTTGGATAATCATATCCATGATTCTTGAATTTTATACCTGCATCAAGAAGATATTGATCGCCATGGTCAGTTACCATTTCAATACAACTTCTGCCAACTTCTTTAGCACCACCGTGGAATATTAATTTCATTTTCTTACCTCTTTAATTAAGATAACCTAATATTTAGAACATATCTTTATAAGTATTGTGGATTTTATTAAAAATTGATAACGCTTATAATAATTAATAAAAATTAACTAAATTGCATCAATGTCTTTCATTGATTTAGAAATAATATCTTGACAATTATTGAGCATAGCAATTAATGTATCATCAGTAGTGGCTTTCTTAATTTGACCAAGACGGTCCATTAACTGTCTAAAAAATCTAATAACATCACCTTCTAATAAAGTTGTATTATCAAGAACATCAAAAATAGTTTTACCATTATAAATTGGATAAACTAATGCAGTTAACTTGTTAAATTCTTTAAATCTTTTTTCTCTGTAAAGATAATCATTATTTTTTAATAATTTTTTAAGAGACCTAAGATCATCAGTTAAGTATTTCTCGAAGAATTTTGTCTTTTGTCTAGCTTCATAACAGAGTGCAGCGATTAACATCAAGATTTGGTATTCGTTTAAATCTTTATAAAATTCTGTTGAAAAAATTTCTCCGAAATCAATTTCATCTGCATAAATTTTAGACGAGAAAATCCCTTTTTCTGTAAGAGCAATATCTGAATTAACATAATTTAATTTCAATAGTTTCTTCTTAATATTATTGAAATTCCTAAATATAACTGACTTTTTCAAATTATTAATATGTTTACCATATTTCTGATAAGTATAAAAGTTTTTACACAAAATTTTATTAATCTCATCCTGCTTATGCATTTTTATTAAATTAAGAACTGTATTAATAGAAAGCTTAAACTGAGACTTAATTGGGTCAACATCCTTGAAAGTTATCTTTTTCAAGTATTCGTAATCAAAATCTCTTCTATCAAGCATAACATAAACAAATCCCTCTTTGTCGATCCCTCGCCTACCAGCTCTTCCTGCAATCTGAAAAAACTCTTTTGAATTAATAAACCTAAAACTTACACCATCAAATTTTCTTATAGAATTAAAACAAACCGTTTTTGCAGGCATATTAATTCCAACAGCAAAAGTTTCAGTGGTATATAGAATTTTAATTAATCCCTTTGAAAATAACTCTTCTACAAGTTCTTTAGCTATCGGCAGTAATCCTGCATGATGGAAACCGATTCCGTTTGGAAGAACTTGCCTTAACAACTTTGTTGATTTAAGATTATTTATTTTTTTTGGGGCATTTTTTAATTTTGCTCTTATATAAGCACTTATTTCAGGATTAAATTTAAAGATTTTTTTATTAAATAAATCTCTAGCATTATCCTCACAAGTTTTTCTTGAGAATACAAAGAAGAAGCATGGAGTTTTATCCTTCATTTCTCTTACTAAATCTATATGATACGGTGCAGGAACAAACTTTCTTCGCCCTTTCCCTCCTTTTCTACCACGAGATACAGGAACCTCTGAAACATACTTTATTTGTTTAAGTTGAGTAACCCCAAGTTCTGTGTCAAAAAAATTAACATGCAAGGGAACATTTCTTACATCTTGAACTATAACTTCAACAGTATGCTTATTTATATGCTGAATCCACTCAGCAAATTCATGTGCATTAGGAATTGTTGCAGACAAGCATAAGAATCTTACATTTTTATCAGAAAACATTATTGACTCTTCCCACACATATCCTCTTTCAACATCATTAATAAAATGAATTTCATCAAAAATAACATAGCCAACATCTTTTAGAGAATGATCATTTGATATAGCCATATTTCTGTAAATTTCTGTTGTCATAATTATTATTTGTGCTTCAGGGTTTTTGACAATATCCCCGGTCATTAAACCAACTTTATCTTTACCGTAAGAATTACAAAATTGTTTATATTTTTGATTTGATAAAGCTTTGATTGGAGCAGTATAAATCACTCTTTGCTTTTGGCCTATAAACTTATGAATAATATAATCTGCAATAAGTGTTTTACCAGATCCTGTAGGCGCAGAAACCACAACCGAATTGTGCCTGTCAATGCATGCAATAGAATCTTCTTGAAACTTGTCTAATGTGAAACCTTTAAACTTCATAATTCAGAATGAATAACCCCTCTTTATTAAGTTTAGGATTTTTTAGATAACTTTATATTACAGATTAATTTTTCTCTAATTATGGAAGAACATCGAGTGCAAAAATTGTTGAGTAATTATGGTTATTGCTCCAGAAGAAAAGGTGAAAGATTAATAGAGGATGGAAGAGTTAGAGTTAACAACAGAGTAATTACCATTGGAGATAAAGCAACCGAAACTGACAAGATATTTGTTGACGACAAACTCGTTAACAAAGAAAAGAAAGTTTATATCATGTTCAACAAACCAGTTGGCTGCGTAACTGCACTCACCGACGATGAATACCAAACTGTGATGGATTTTATTCAAGTGAAACAAAGAATTTTTCCTGTTGGAAGACTTGACTATAACACTTCAGGATTACTCCTTCTAACAAACGATGGAGATTTTGCAAATAAAGTTATGCATCCAAGTAATGAAATTAACAAAACATATCTTGCAGGTGTTGACAGAAAAATAGAAGATATAGATGTTGAAAATCTAGAGAAAGGGATTGAGCTTGAAGATGGGAAAACAAGTCCTGCAAAAGTTAGGCAGCTTGATGCAACTCATATGGAGATAACAATTCATGAAGGTAAAAATAGGATCGTTAGAAGGATGTTAAAAGAGATAGAATTCAGAGTTAGATTTCTAAAAAGAGTTAGAATTGGTCAACTTAAGCTTGCTGATATAAGAGAAGGTGAGTTTAAACATATTTCTGAGAATGCTTTGAGAAAAGTATTCTCAAAAAACTAATAGTTTTTTGGACGATATTTCATATAAAATATCATTTGAAAAATAAAAATAAAAAAATTTAAGGCATAGCGTTTTTTATACTAGTGTAAATACCAGTACCAATACCTGCAATTGTAGCTAAAGTTTCTTTTACTTGAAATCCAAGTACAGGACTAACAATCTTATCGTTAGTAAAATTATATAATGCTTGTGGAACTTTTGCAATATCGGTCACAACGGCCGGTACATCAGGCATAGGTGCATGAGCCATTAAATATAATGTTATACCCCCTATTAGACCTGTAGCTCCTACCTTTACAGCTAGTTGTGATCCTGATCCTAATAAATCTTTGTTATTAATCTCCTCAAAAGCCATTGCACTAGATCCTAAAAGACCTACCTGATGACCTAAATAATCAAGTGAAGGATCATGAAATATCTCTGATGTCACAAATCCTACTACTCTTGGAATTGTATAAGCTCCACCAATTTTCAAAGTTGATTTAAGTTTTGGGCCCATTTTTTATTACCTCCGTTTATCCTAATTCTAAACGTTATAACCATATGTAGGTAGAACTTATTTATAAAGTTTTCTATATTTTTATCACTCAAAAGTGACAAAAACCCCAAAAAGCAAGGGCGTTTATAAATAAACTGCACTCAGAAGAACAACTTTCATCAAGAAAAACATAAAAAACTAAGAAACAAACTTATTCATAGGATCAAATAACTTCTTTTGTAAAGATCTAAGCTTTAGAAACTCAAGAAAACTTTTGTTCTTATCTTTCCTTATTTTATTCAATTTCTCCTCGGGCATAATTGCAAATATTTCTAAAAACATATCAATACTTTTGTCAAAAGCAACTTTATTATACTCCACAAAATCCTTTCCCGCCTCTCTCAAATTAGCAAGAAACTCCTCAAGTATATGTAATATTTCGTTGTCTGTAAAAAACTCATAGACTACCTTATTAAGTTCTCTTCTATCATCAAACATTTCTTTAGGAATCTTTTTTATTAAATCATCTACAGCCACATTCCTTGTTTTAATTCTTGAAAATATCTCATAATCTTTAAACAACTTATCAGAAATCAACTCACTTAGCTTTTTCCAATTAATCTCATAGGCAACCTTTTTTCCAGATCGTGCCTTAAATAAAATATCTAAACCAATTAAAGATTCAAGCTGTCTATAGACAACTGGTATTGACTTGTTTGTCTCCTTTGCAATCTGACTCACATAATCTATTCCTGACATAACTTTCAGAAGTATTTCATTTAATGTTTCGTTAATTAAACCCTTTTTTTGCATAAAATCACCTTTACCTTTACTGAAAACGAAACTTATATAAATAAGTTCCGATTTACCTTTACCTAAAAGGTAAACTTACCTTTGGAGGAGATAAAATGAGTTTAGAAAAAATGTTAAGCCAAGCAGAAAACAAAGCAAAAACGAAAATAGGCAATCTGCCATGGTATGCAAGACTAGCCTTTCCAGAAGAAATGACTGAAACAAAAGAACTTATCAAAAAATCAAAGCAACTTAGAAAACAAAACAGCAATTACCAAAGCAGCCCTGAATTTTATTATCAAGAAACAGAACTGATTGCTCAATCAAGAGATATAACAATTGCAGCTGCAAACAGAGCCTATGACTCCTATGAAAAACTTAAACCAATACCAATTATTGGAAAAATATGCGAATACTTATTAATTAGTCAATTCAAAGGAACATTAAAAAAAACTCCATCAAGAGAAGGTCTAATAAATCTAATAGACAATCAATACAAAGTAGTGTTTAGTGGAGGTAGCCTAATAGCAGAATCAAATACAAATAACAATTTTAAACACTACTACCAAAAAGCTAACAGACCAATTAAACAAAAAAAATACGATACAGGACTATTAGAAAACCTTACAGAAACAGTAAAAAAGATTTATGATTTTTTTACTGGTGAAAAGAAAAGCTAATTTTATCCCGCTTTTCGGTGCCAATAACTTTTTTAGTTATTGAGCATTCTTTTTTTCTCTTTCTAAAGCAAAAAGTTTAAATAAACACCCTTCTTAATTCTATTTATGTTAAACATAAAACTATTAAGGGAAAATACAGAACTTGTGAAGCAGAATATTGCAAAGAAGCAAGAAAATGAAAAACTTGTACTAGTTGATGATATCCTTGATTTAGACAAACAATGGAGAAAACTAGTTTATGATCTTGATCAATTTAAATCGCAGAGAAACAAGTTAAGCGAAGAAATCAATAAAACAAAAAAAGCAGGAGAAGATGCTAAAGCAATTATTGAAAAAGCTAAAGAAATTCCTAAAAAAATAGTTGATCTAGAAGAGAGAGCAGAAAAATTCAAAACTACAATAAATGAAAAGCTTTCAAAATTACCAAACATAATGCATCCTGATGTTCCTGTTGGAAAAAATGATTCTGAAAATGTTGAAATAAAAAAAGTTGGAGAAATTAAAGAAAAAGATTTTCCTATTCTAAATCATGTTGAACTTTGCGAAAAAAATAACTGGGCAGACTTTGAAACATCTGCAGAAACAAGTGGTAACGGATTTTATTACTTAATGGGAGACTTAGCATTACTTAATCAGGCATTAATTAGTTTTGCAATTGAGTTTCTACGAAAAAAAGATTTTACATATATCGAAGGACCATTGATGTTAAGAAGAAAAATAATTGCTGGAGCAGTTGATGCAGATGTATTCGAAGAGTCGATATATAGACTTGAAGGAGAAGATTTAAACTTAATAGCAACAAGTGAACATAATATTTTAGGATTATTACTTAACAAAGTTATTCCAGAAGAAAATTTACCACTAAAAATATTCTCATATAGTATGAGTTTTAGAAAAGAAATAGGGAGTCATGGCATAAACGAAAAAGGTTTATGGAGAACTCACCAATTTAATAAAGTAGAACAATTTATTTTTGCAACACCAGAAAAGACTTGGGAAGCATATGACGAGCTACTAAAGAACTCTGAAGAAATGATGAAAGAATTAAAGCTTCCTTATAGACTTATTGAGATGTGCACAGGAGATTTAAGTTTGTGGAAAGCAAAAGCTGTAGATATAGAAATATACCGCCCAACAACCAAAAACTATGGAGAATTACTTTCTTTAAGCAATTGTACTGATTATCAGACTAGAGAACTAAATGTTAAATTATTGAGAAAAAACAATGAAAGAGAAATGGTTCACGCACTCAATAATACAGGAATCGCAACTTCAAGAATGATGGTTGCAATATTAGAAAATTTTCAGAATAAAGACGGAACAGTTACAATTCCTGAAGTATTAAAAAAATATATGTTTAATAAGAAATTGATGAAACCCAACAAAAAACTATTCTAGTTTTTTGAGCAGGATTTTCAATCATACAACAAAAAACTATTCTAGTTTTTTGAGCAGGATTTTCAATCATACAACAAAAAACTATACTAGTTTTTTGAGCATTACTTGGGTAATACAACCAAAAAAATTATTTTAATTTTTAACAAATCAAACAAAGGTGAGATTTTGGAGAAATATAAACTTCCTGGATGGCTATGGCTAATTTTTGGTTTAGCAATAAGTATTTTTGCACAAATCGTTATGAGTAATCAGGAAAACCCTACGGCAATGCAACTCTTTTTCTATATTGGATTAGTATTCATAGCTATAGGAGTATTTAAAATTATAATTAAGATAATGCTTAAACCAAAAGAAAGTAAATATGAGAAAAAAGAGGCTCTATCAGAACAAAACAACAAATTCAAAGTTATATTATGCCCAAACTGTAAAGCAAAAAACTATAATTCTTTCAACTATTGTAGAAATTGTGGAACTAAATTACACTAATTATTAAAATGATAAAAAATTTGGACTGGAGCAGGTTTTACCTTAGATATATTATTCCAACCAGTATGCAAGCTGCTTGAATCAACAAAGTCTATTGGAAAAAAATAAATGTACTCAGTATTTCTATAATTAATCATAAGTTCTATACCTTGATCAATATCAATTGTGTAATCTGACCCATCTAAATATAAGGGCAAATAAAAATCTCTAGAATAATTAATTGGCATAGATTCTGCAATCTCAACCTCAGCAAAAATAACATTTTTTAATTGATCAACAGTATTTCTCGTTTTTGCATCTTGGGCATCAACAATCCTTTTTTGTACAAAAACAGATACAATAGTAAAAATTACCAACATAAAAGTTATTAAAATAATAAATTCAACACTTGACTGAGATTTTTTACTGAGTAGCTTCTTCAAGAATAATTCCTCCATCAACACTTATTATTTTGAGCTTAAGTGCTCCTGAATGAAAATTTTCTGGACTAGCAAAGATGCTAGAAGTATCAGATCCCAAAGGGTAACTGCCATTTAAATTAACTTCAGTAAAAAAAACAGATTCAGTGGTTCCTCTTCTTAAATTATATGATATAACCAGTTCGGATTCAAATGTACTATTAATAAAATAGATATTTTTAACGTTAGTAGGAAGATTAAGTTGCAAATTAACAGATGAACCTTTGCCTGTAGTATAATATAATAACTCAGAAGTGTCAATTATTTGGTTCCCAATATCTTCAACTTGAGAAACGACAAAACCATCATTTGAACTAAGAGAATATCCATAGAAAATATAGACTGCAACTAATAAAATCATTAATCCAAATGTAACAATTGCTAAATACTCAAAAGATATCTGGCCCCTTTTTACCTTTACGCCCATTTTAGTATAAAATTACTTCACTCGTTTATAAAATTTATTCTTAAACATAAATAAATGAATAACTTTTTATATTTAGATAACTAAAATACAAATATGGTTATAATTGGAGTAGACATGGGTGGAACACGAATTAAAGCTGGCCGTGTTTACAAAGGAAGAATTACAAAATATATATCAAAAAAAACTCATGCAAGAACATCACAAGAAGAAGTTATGTCACAATTATTTAAAATCATAGATACACTGATGAGCCATAATGTAAAATTTATATGCATTGGAGTTCCGGGAATAGTTAATGAACACGGTACAGTTGTAAGCTTAACAAATATTCATTCATGGTATAATGTTCCATTAAAAAAAATTCTTGAAAAAAAATATGGACGTCCAGTTTTTATAGAAAATGATGCAAATTGTTTTATTCTTGGCGAAAAATATTTTGGTAAAGCTAAAAAATTCAGAAATATTGTGGGAATAATTATGGGAACAGGAGCAGGAGCAGGGATAATAATCAATAATCAATTATATGAAGGATTAGCTGGTGGTGCAGGAGAATTTGGTGCAGTTGAATTTAGACACAAAACCATTGAAGATTATTGTTCAGGAAAATTCTTTCTATGGAAATATCATTTAACAGGAATAAATCTATTTGATCGAGTAAGGAAGGGAGAGCATAAAGCAATGAAAATCTTCAGAGAATTCGGAGAAAACATTGGTAAAGAACTTGCAATAGTCGTTGACTCAATAGCACCAGAATTAATAATTTTAGGAGGGTCAATTGCAAAATCTTACACTTTTTTTAAAAAAGCTATGCTAAAATCATTGAAGGAAGAAATATCTGATACACAATTTAGCAAATTAAAAATAAAAGTTTCAACAAACAAAAATATTGCAATTCTAGGAGCATCTACTTTGCATAAAGAATATCTAAAAGAACATAAATGGTAATTATCTTTTATTTTGACTAAAGAAAAAATTTCCTACTCTATCTAGAGATGAAGCACTTTCTGCACTCCGATCATACCTTATATTTTTGACTCGGGGAAACCTTAGTGCAAAACCGCTTTCATAGGTAGAACTTTTTTGTATTTCTTCATATTCAATTTCAAGAACAATCTTAGGAACTACTTTTACAAGTTTACCCTTTTCTTCAGTTATATACGGTTTTAATAATTCTGTTAATTGAGAAAAAGTAACACTTCCAATTTCATCTTTTAATTCTTTTATACCAGTTCCAACTTTACCCATTTCTAGAAATTCTCCTGAAGCAGAGTCATAACAGGCAAGAATAAATGAGGTTAACCATCCAGAACGTTTACCATTACCCCATTCAGCACCGACAATAACAAGATCAAGAGTTTCCATAACTGGCTTTAGCTTGACCATATGACCAACTCGTGCACCAGGCTTATAGGGCACATCAAGATTTTTGAACATTAATCCTTCATTGCCCGAATCAAGAGCTTCTTTAAATAATTGTTCTGCTAATTGAACTGAATCAATTTTTAATGATCTACCAAGAACAAGTTCACCTTTTTTTTCATCTATAATAGACTCAATAATTTTTCTTCTTGATTCAAAAGGCTGAACAAAGACTTCTTTATTTTCAAGAACAAGAATATCAAAAACATTTACTTCAACAGGGAAAGTTTTTGCTGTAGCTTCAATATCATATTTTCTTCTTATCCTCTGAGATATTGACTGGAAAGGAAGGTATTTTCCTGTTTTAAAATCAAAACCAACAACTTCTGAGTCTAAAATAAAGTTATCACCATAAACATGTTCTTCAGCATATCTGGCAACATCAGGAAATTGTTTTGTAACATTATCAAGTCGCCTTGTGAAAAGAGTTATTTTCCCATTTTTTTTGTGAATCTGCACTCTAAAACCATCATATTTATACTCTGCCTGGCAGGGTTTTCCAACAACCTTAAATCCCTCTTCAAAATCTTTAACTTTCGGTCCGAGCATGACTTTAACAGGAGTTTCAATTCGAATTTTAACATCTTTTAATCCTTGGATACCCTTTTCTTTTGCAATAACAACAATTTCTGCAAAATCATTGATTTTATCTAGTGCAGCCTGCACAATATTAACATAGTTATTGTAATTCTCTCTATTATCAGGGGTAATTGATTTTTCTTCAACATTATAATGTGGATCAATATCTAGAAATGCCCAAACAATTGCATCTCTAAGTGAAGAATCAGCAACACCAACTCGTAAATCTTCAAGAATACTCCGAGTAATATACCTTGCACTTATTGGATCTGCACTACTTAATAGCTCTGATAATAATTTTACTTTAATATCAACACTTTTTAATCCTTCAATTTTAGCTGCTTTTCTTAAATTTGAAAAAACTTTCTTTACAGTTAAGTCTGTAGAAAATAAAGTGCTCTGTTCTCTGAAATTAACAAGATGCCCTGCGACCAATCCTAGATCTCCAAGCTTTTTCCATTCATCTTCAACTTTTTCAGGTTTTATACCCATACAAGAAGAAAGTGTTTTTATGACAAGTTTATCTGAAATTCCTAAATGTCTATTGTCCCAACTAGGAAAAATATTTCCTTTAATTAGAAGCAAATACATCTCAAGTTCATTCCTATTATTATACTTTAAATTCTTAATAAACTCAGATATTAAATAAGTTTTTTCTAATCTTTTAGATGTTGCTTCTAGCTTAGAATATAGCTCTGCAAGCACAGTGTATTTCATAATTAGAAGACCATTAAGCAAGTTTATATACTTTTTGGTGAGTGAAAATAATTTTACTGCCCTAAAAAGCAAAAACAATATAAAACAACAAAGACAAAACAAACATATGTTTAACCTTCAAGAATACATAAAATCAACAAAAGTCTTTGTAATATTTTCATTTGTAGTAGCAATGATTATGCCTATTCTTGCGCCATATTTGAAAAGTGTTGGTTTTAGTGATGTAACATTAAGTTTATTGTTCGCAATATTCCCGCTAGCAGCAATTATTATTTCCCCAATAATAGGTAAAATTTCTGATGAAATAGGAAGAAATAAAATAATCTTTATTGGCATTGTAATTGAAATTGCTGCACTTATATTATATGGATTAGGATTAAACACCTGGACAATAGTTATTGCAAGAATTTTTGATGCAATTGCAGGAATAATTTTAGGAGTTTTAGCTCTGGCAAAAGTCGAAGATCATTTAAGTAACAAATCAAGAGGAAAATTTGCAGGAATAAGCTTGAGCATCCAATCTGCAGCAGGAATGATTGCACCACTTATAGGAGGATTTCTTGCCGATTATTTCTTCATAAAAGCACCGTTCATATTAGGAATAGTTATCTTAGGGATATTATTATTCATGATAAAAGAACCTAAAAGAAAAAAACAAAAAACAAAAATAAGCAAAAAAGATTTCAATTGGCTATCAGAGATAAAAGAATTTCTATCATATAAAAAACTTAGAGGAATGGCAATTCTCGGATTTGTATTTAATACAATGAACCCTGCAATAGTATTATTTCTTCCAATATTAATAACTGAATATATGGGCCTATCTTATTTTCACGTTGGCCTGGCATATGCTGCACTAAGTGCAGCCCATATCCTCCAATTTATATTCGGCAAATGGGCAGACAGAAGCGCTTACAAAGTAATAATGATAGGGTCAATTATTTCAGGAACCTGTGCAATCTTAATCGGACGATCATTCACATTTACATTATTGTTAATTGTATTATTTATTAGAGGTATTGGAAACAGCATGTGGAATGTTTCTGCATGGACACTCATGTCTAAAATAGGTGAAAAAATAAAATTAGAAGGAGAAATAGTTGGCTCATATCTATCAATCACAAAATTTGGATCACTTATCAGCTACCTTGCCAGCGGGTTCATAGTTGCAATGTTCGGAATTAGAAATTTATTTGCAGTTACTGGAACTATCATTGTAATTGGAGCTGCAATCGCATTCTTTTTTCTAAAAGAGTAACACAAAACAACATTATCATAAGATTTAAAAAGAATCACCTCAATATTCTTATTTGGTGAGCTAGATGTTATATCTTATAATAGGAATTTTAATAGTTATAGTAATTGCAGCAATATTGTTCACTATATTAAAAAGTATAATAAAAGCAATTCTTTTCACACTATTCATAGTTGCAGTATTAGGAATTATATTTGGAATTTTTATTATAACTGATGCTAATACATTCAAACAAAAAATGGACAACAGCCAAAACACATACTTATTCATTAATGATAATATTGCAATTCAAGGTGTTAGAATAAAAAATGAAGATAATAATAGTGTAATAAATCCAATTGGAAGCGAACAATTAGAAATAATTAATGAAAAACTCAAAGATAATGATTTAAAAGAAATAAAAGGTAGTGATTACAAACTAATTTTTATTAAATCATATGAAAAAAATAATACACAAGAAAATTTTGAAGGAAAAATGGAAGAAACTTTTAGTAATCCTGCAAACTTAATTAAAAACATTAAATCTGGGAATCTTAGAATTTATCCTGAAAACACGATGTTTAAAGTTCTCAAGTATATTCCTGACCAAATTATTAACTTAGCTTCAAAACTTATTAGTAAAAAAGGGTGAAAAAATGTTTTTCAATAAAAAAAATAAAGATGACGACCTTGATTTTGATAAAGATATGGGTGCACCATTTGATGATAAAACATCCAAAGATGATCTTCTTGGTGACACAAATAAAACTTCTGAGTTTGATAACTTTACTTCAAACGATTACTCAGCACAATCAGAATCATTAAGTGCTTTACATAGTCAAGGCCATAGCCAACAACCTTCACAAATGCAAGCAACTACAAATATGGATTCAAAAGAATTTCAAATAATGAATTCAAAACTTGATGCTATCAAATCTGAGATGGATGCACTAATGCAACACGTTCTAAAACTTGAAAGAGAAATTAATTCAAACAAGAAAAAACCCATGTGGTAAATTTAAAATGCACAGATTTCAACTTAAAGCAGAGTACTTATTAAAAAAAGATATAAACGAATTATATATTATGAGTGCAATCCGAACTTTTGCAATCTCAACAATCATGATTTTTATTCCAATCTTTCTTCTAAAAAATAACTTCTCATTTATTGAAATTGGACTCTATATTGTTTTTTGTTATTTAACATCAATGTTTACTTGTTATCTTGCACTAAAGCTTGCATCAAAAAAAGGAGTTAAACACTGCATAATTGTCAGTGTCCCCACAACAATACTATTCTTTCTTATGTTATATAACCTTGTCACAATTAATCTAGCCATTGGAAATTTTTGGACACTTCTTGTCCTAGGTATTACACACTCTCTTGCAGGAAGTTTTTATTGGATGGGATTTCATCTTGAATTCTCAAAATTTTCTGATGTAAAAAAATCTGCAAAACAAGTTGGGATAACAAATGTTGTATCAACAGTTTTTTCAATACTTGGACCACTATTTGGTGCAATAATTATAACAACATATTCTTTTAATGCATTATTCATAATTGTTATGATATTAATGGGAGTATCATTTGTGCCTTTGCTTTTTAGTAGAGAATATCATGAACCTTTTAGTTTTGATTTCAAAGAAGTTTTATCAAAAAGTAAAGATCATAAAAATTGGCCTTTTATTGCAGAAGGAATAAGAGATATGTCTGCAAGAATTTATTGGCCGGTTCTGTTATATATTCTTGCAATTAGTCTTAATCAAATAGGGGGTATATATGCAATCTCTAATACGGGGCTGGTTCTAGTAACATTATATCTTGGAAAAATTATAAATAAAAAAAATAAAAGAAAGATATTAACAGTTGGTGCATTTCTAAACTCGACAACTCTTATAATTAGAACACTATTCAAAACAATTGCAATTATTGCAATAGTTCAAGGCGCAGGGGGATTAACCTGGGCAATGGTTCACATACCTTTTAGCTCAACATATTATAATAATTGCAAAAAGAAAGGTATCGGTTACTCAGTTTACTTTCGAGAGCTTTATCTTGACATGGGAAGAGTTATAGGGTCTTTAATACTAATAATTCTATTACTAATTGTTGAACCAAAACTTGCATTAATAATTACTATAATAATCGGTGCATTTGCAGGATTGGTTATGACAAAGATTAAAGATGAATAAACTCAATAATTAAAAATTATTGGTCATTCACCAAAAAAGATGAATAAAAAATGAATAAGGAAAAATTTATTTCAAAAAATGTATGGGTGCTTTTAATCCCTGCACTCTTCTTTATATTTGATAGAATCTTCAAAAACATTGCACTGAAAAACATTACTACAAGCAATTTTCTGTTTGATTTTCACTATGTTGCAAACTCTGGTGTCAGCTGGGGTCTGTTAAAAGGAAACTCCGGATTACTACTATGGATATCTGTGATTATTGTTGGAGTTTTATTATATTTCTACAAAGATTTAGAGAATGTAAAACTTGGAACAAACTTAATTTTGATAGGTGCAATAAGTAATATCTTTGATAGAGTTCTTTTTGGACACATTGTTGATTACATAGATTTTCGATTTTTTCCAGTATTTAATATCGCAGACGCCTGCATAGTACTGGGTGGGATCTACATTATTCTGTGGTTTTTGTTCTTTGAGAAGAAGAAGGGATAGAAATATATTTACCAATCGATGTTCTTTTTAATTGAGTAATTTCTTCTTCATTTAAAGCTCTAGATGTAAATTCATAATCTCCTAAATTTGTTTTATCTATAATAATAGCTATATCTTCTTTAGCTGGAAGATTAGCAACAACAATAGTTTTTGGAATACTTATAGCCTTACCTGACCTAGAATAAGCAACAGCAATATTTTTATTTAAATCTTCAAAAGTGTACAAAGTAGACATCTTATCACAAACATATAATATTTGCCCCTCTAAACTTTTTTCTGCTACAGAAGTATTAGACTTACCTTTAGATTTATCTTCAACCTCAGGTTCAACTGTATATTTCTTCTTAATTTCAATTGCAAAAATATAGGATAATGCGGGATGTATCATAAAAAATCAGAATCAACTATATATTATAAATCTTTCTCAAAACCGCATAAGATTTATAAATAAAACCGGTTTCCATAGCAATAAGTGATTAACTGAGTCCTATACATTATTATGGGGTGCTCGGAGGAGATTATAAATGGAATTTAAATTAAATATTGGTTGTCCAAAAACCAAGAAATGTATTAAAAAAGAATTAAAAGATACTGATTGTAAACCTATGATAGGTAAAAAAATCGGTGATGTTCTAAAAGGAGAAGCAATTGACTTTCCTGGTTATGAATTTAAAATAACAGGCGGTTCTGACTCTTCAGGATTCCCGATGAGATGGGATGTTGATTCTACAGCTAGAAAAAAGATTCTTATTGCATCTGGTGTTGGAATAAAAAAGAAAAAGAGAAAAGGAATCAGATTAAGAAAAACTGTTGCAGGAAACTTTGTTCATGAAAAAACTGCACAAATCAATCTTAAAATAATGAAGTATGGCCCTCAACCTTTAGAAAAAGTTGCTGAAGAGCCGAAAACAGAAAAAGCTCCAGTAGCAGAGGAGAAAAAACCTGAAGTTAAGAAAGAAAAACCAAAGGAAACTCCTAAAAAAGTGAAAGAAGAAAAAAAGGAGGAAGCCAAATAAAGTTCAAAGGAGATGTGAGGTATTAGCTACCTTGAATCCATATAAAGGTGAAATAAAATGGGATATCTAAAATATCTAAAAGCAATCTGGAATAAACCAGACGCAGAAGCTAAAAAACTAGCACAAGAAAGGTTAATTCAGTATAGAAGAGAACCTGCAACTCTAAGAGTAGCTAAACCAACAAGGATTGATAGAGCAAGAGCTCTTGGCTATAAAGCAAAACAAGGATTTATCATTGTTAGACAAAGAGCACTTAGAGGCGGACATAAAAGAAAGAATGATATTAGAGGTAGAAGGCCTAAACACAATCGAAGAAATCTTGTTTTAAGAAAATCTTACCAACAAATCTGTGAAGAAAGAGCAAACAGAGCATATACTAATTGCGAAGTTTTGAACAGTTACTATCTTACTAAAGACGGACAAAACGTTTGGTATGAAATCATATTAATTGAAAGATCACATCCACAAATTCTTGCAAGTAAAGAATTAACAAACATTGCAAAGAAGAAAGGAAGAACTTTTAGAGGACTTACAAGTGCAGGTAGAAAAGCTAGACATCTAGATGTAAAGGGTAAAGGAACAGAAAAACTTAGACCTAGTAAGAGAGCTAACTACAGAAGAAAGCACAGAAAAGACGCTCCAAAGTTTAGAAAGCGTGATAACAAGAACAACAAGTAAATATTCTTTTTTTTATTTCTTTTTTTATTATTTTATTCCGTTTTTCGGTGCCAATAAATCATTAATATTTATTGAGCATTTTTAATTACAATCTATTCTACCTTAATTTATAACAACATTTAAAAACAACCTGAGTCATATTCTGTATAAAAGAAGGTGAGATATGGAGAATATTCTATTTGACATTGCGATAATTATCATAGTTGCTGCAATAGGAGGATTTATTGCGAATAGGACTAAACAACCATTAGTTCTTGCATATATTCTTACAGGTGTATTATTAGGTCCTATACTAGGATTAATTACAGATTTAAATACAATTCACATGTTATCTGAAATTGGCATTGCATTCTTATTATTTATTGTAGGTCTTGATTTAAACTTAAAAAAATTAAAACATATTGGACCAGTTGCAACAGTTGGAGCAATAAGCCAGATGGCATTATTTTTTATATTGGGTTTTGCAACAGGAAGTTTCTTTGGATTTACATCAATGACGTCTATATATGTGGGTTTGATAATTATGTTCAGTAGTACAATGGTTGTCCTAAAAATGCTCTCTGATAAAAAAGAACTGGACACTCTACACTCAAGAATTGTTATCGGAACATTATTAATGCAGGACATAGTTGCGATAATCGCACTTTCACTATTAAACCAGGTAGGAAATCTTAATATTACAAGTTTACTTATTACACTAATAACAGGTGTAGCCTTAGTTGGTTTAGCATATCTACTTGCAAAATTTATATTCCCAAAAATATTCAAACTAGCAGCAAGATCTCAAGAAGTCCTATTCATGATCAGTCTTGCAGTGTGCTTTTCATTTGCATTTTTATTTCACATAGGAGGATTTTCAATTGCAGTGGGAGCATTTATTGCAGGAGTAACAATTGGTAACTTACCATATAATCATGAAATTTCAGGCAAAATAAAACCTCTAAGAGACTTTTTCGCAGTTCTATTCTTTGCCTCATTAGGACTAGAATTAATATTTAATGGAATAATGAATATAATCTGGCCAATTGTAGTTTTAGTTATGATAGTTATAATATTAAAACCAATAATTATAATAATAACTGTATCTATGTTTGGATACAAAAAAAGAGTATCATTTCTTTCAGGATTAACACTTGCACAAATCTCAGAGTTTGGTCTAATACTTGCTGCACAAGGATTAATGTTGGGACATATCTCAAGAGAAATCTACACAATAGCAATTGTTGTTGCACTAATCTCAATTACTAGCACATCATATTTTATTAAATTTGAACAAAGACTATATTATAAGATATCAAAAAAACTAAGATTTTTAGACAAAATTGGTAAAAAATCTCAAGCATTAGAATTATTTAATGACAAAACAAAGCACAAAGTTATACTCTGTGGGTATAATAGAATAGGATATAGTATTTTCCATAGTCTTCAAAAAATAAGAAAAGATTTTGTTGTTGTTGAATATAATCCAGATATAATTAAGTCTTTAATTAATAGAAAAATACCTTGTATATACGGTGACTTGAATGACCCTGAAGTTCTTGATAATCTTAATTTTAGCGAGGTTGAACTAGTTATATCAACAATTCCTGATCTTTCAGCAAATTTAATTATTCTACATGAAGTTAAGAGAAGGAAGAAGAAAATAAATATTATTTTAACAGCGTATAGTATTGGTGATGCACTCGAATTGTATAAAGCAGGAGCAGATTATGTTATTGTTCCACACCTACTTGGAGGAGAACATGTTTCCCTAATGCTTGAGAATATTGGGGATAATCTTGACGAACTAATTAAAACAAAACTAAGACATATCAACGAATTGCATTTGAGAAGAAACTTAATGTAATAATACTATTCTAAAGCGAGCTGATTAAATGATTATATTAAGTGCGTTGTCGAGGGATGCGTCTACGGGAAATTAGAAATTTCCTGTATGCTCACGCACTACGGACCGACAGCACTAATAAGTTTATATCTACTCAGCGAGAAATAGTATTATTAATGTAAAGAAATATTCTCTTCACTTAATAAATAAATTAATTCTATTAGGGTTGAACTCGACCAGGATTGATTTAGACAACCTTCTCCTGTCTGCATTTTTGCAGAACTAACTTCAGAAGAACCTCCAATAACGCCACTAAAAAATAAATCTTTGAGTGAAGCATCAAATATTGATTTTATTTTCACAGAGAATTCTTTCTTATCAACTAAATATAACTGTGTTGCTGCAATATTATTAATAAAGTACCAAGAATCTCCTCTATGATAACTTTTATTATCTGAACCAGAATGTATATCTGTAAACCCGCAGTTATTTTTGTCGATAGAACTTAGACCTCCCCAATTTAACCATAAAGCATCAAGGGAATTTTTGAATGCAGATTTCCACTCTTCATCACTAAATAAATGAGGGTAAACATATCTTGCAAGAAATATGTTTGGTCTTTGAACAAAATCTGCATGATCATCACAAACTCTATCTGCAATTCTTCCATCTTTAAAGAATTTTTTTCTAACATTAAGAATTAATTTTCTTTCAATATCCAAATCTCTTTTTCGAACTCGTTGATGAGTTAATATCGAACATAAACACAAAGTTTTAATCATAGACAAAGTTAAAGCTTGTATTTCAATGCAATAACCTGCACGGCCATTATCTTCATAATTAGTATCCATCCAAGTTTCATTTTTACCAGAATATATTAAACCGTTTTGCATATTGTTCCTAATAAAATCATCAAAAATATTTTCTAATTGTGATTTTAATTTTATCAAAGAATCTTTGCTATAAAACTCAAATATTCTTCCTTTATTAACTAGGATATACAGAAAATCATAATATCTTTTAAAAAACCAACCAGTACTATCAATAGCTTTTAATTCTGACCTAGGAATTCTAGAATTTATTAGTCCCTTATTATGCTCGAGAGAAAGATATTGGTCTAGTATTTTTTTTGTAATATCAAACTTGTTTGTTAAAATTAATGCTCCGAGGGAAATTAGGGAATCTCTTGTCCAAAATTGAAAAAACCACGGCCACCCTGCAAATATTTGTTTTACAAAATATTTGTTATTGAGCAAAACCTGGTGTATATTCATATTTAGAGAATATGATAATGTTGATAAATCTTCTTGATATTTTGTTTTAATAGAAGATTTGAAAATACTATCAAAACTAAACGTAGAAATATTTATCTTAGAATAATGTTTTAATCTTTCTATTGCTTCAGGTTCTGTTTTAGCATAAGAAATAGCTATTCTTCCATTGGCAGAAACAAATTTAAAACTTATTGCTCTATTGATATACCTATTTGAAGAATAACCTCTTTTATTGTCTATAGAATAGCATTTAGAAATCCAATTATCTTCCACTTTTAATGAATTTTTATCAATTGAATCAAGCAATATAGTTAGGAAAAATCGATCTTGTAGAGTTTTTAATGAACTATCAGAATACTTTAAACACTCTATTATTAAAATATTATTTTTAATGTGATATTTGTAAACTCTTCCTAGCTCAGGAAAATCATAGAAATCTCTGAAATCCAAATCTATTGAAACAAAATCATTATAATTTTCAACATCACAAATAAGAATGTGACCAAGATAATAAGTTTGTTTTGAATCAGCTTTAATAATAGATGTTTTTTTTGGAGAATGAATTACCTTAACAGTCTCACCTAAAAAATTAATTGAATCAATTAATTTATACATAGAACTATTTCTGAAAAAACTAAAACCCTGATAACTTGTTTGATCATTAGAAATAGAAAAATAACTTCCTTTATTATTACTCAATAAAACTATTGGATTACTACACTCTCCAGATATTTCTTGCTTATTAAAGATATGTGTTATTCCAACTATACTTCTCACCCCTAAAACTAAATTAAAACTATTTATTAATATTATTCAAATCCTAGCAACTCTTCTTCAATTCTAAGTAACTGATTATATTTTGCAGTTCTATCTGATCTACAAGGAGCACCGGCCTTTATTTGTCCACAACCAATACCAACAGCTAAATCTGCAATAAAACTATCTTCTGACTCACCACTTCTATGACTCACCATCACATTCCACCCATAACTCTTAGCAAGCTTAGCAGACTTTAATGCTTCTGTTAATGTGCCTATTTGATTAACTTTCAATAAAAGTGCATTACAAAGTTTTTTCTTATTTGCAAATTTTATTCTCTTAGTATTTGTTACAAGTAAATCATCACCTACGACTTGAACTTTACTTTTTTTACCAAGAGCTTTCATAAACATACTAAATCCTTTAAAATCATCTTCTGCAAAAGGATCTTCTATTGAAATTATAGGATATTTTGCTATAAGTAATTGATAATAATCAACTAATGCAGTTCTATCGAAATTAAGACCTTTAGCAAGCTCGTATTTCTCGGTTTTTTTGTCATAGAATTCTGATGCAGCAGCATCAATTGCGAACTTAATTTTATCACCAAAACCAAGAACCCCTCTTGTTTTCATCAACAAATCTAGTGCATGATGGGCAAATTTAAGATTTGGAGCAAATCCTCCTTCATCTCCAACACCTGCAGATTCAGGCCCATAATCTTCTATAATTATTTGTTTTAATTTATGATAAAATTCAGATATTAATCTGACTCGTTCATGCAAAGTCTCTGCATTTGGAACAATCATAAATTCTTGCAACATAAGCGCATTTGAAGCATGTTTCCCACCATTTATTACGTTGCTATACAAAACAGGTAGCACTATTTCTTCTGCCTTAATATCAAATAGATTAGCAATATGAATCCATAAAGGAATGCCCAAACATTGAGCTG
>Ga0307992_1000090_pt1 | contig 57167 bp, 45 predicted proteins | sample EllFjometagen133_FD_203162 | JGI IMG/M metagenome (GOLD analysis project Ga0307992, IMG submission 203162) | Marine microbial communities from Ellis Fjord, Antarctic Ocean - #133 | ecosystem: Environmental > Aquatic > Marine > Unclassified | place: Southern Ocean | collected 2014-10-08
AAGCTGTAAGGAGAGAAGAAACTAGTCTGTGATATGATCTATAAATTAATTATAAACTAGTCCGTTTAAAAAACATTAAAAGAAAGAGATATAATATATATTGTGGGACTACACATATATATTAGGAAGGTTCGTACTCTGATTGAGTTTTATGGCATATGCCTACTAATTCAAGATGCAACCTTCCTTTTAAATTTAATAAGGAGGAATTTTTATGCGAAAAATAATTGCATATTTCTTTGTTTGCTTGTTGTCATTCACCTTAATTGGTTGTGACCTTCTTGGTAGTACAACTACTCAATTATCTGTTCAATCTGTTGAGGTATTGCCTAGCAGTCTTGAAGATAGTTATGAATTATCAGAGTTTCAATTAGAAACTATACTATTAATTGTAACGTACAGTGATACCACAATTGCTAATATAGCAGTAACTGAAAGTATGGTCGGAACAAGTGATTTAGAGAAACTTACCGTAATAGGGGAACATCAAATAGATATTTTTTACAAAAACTATAAAATATCTGTAAACATAAATATTATAGATACCCAAAATAATGAAGATTTAGTTACTAGACTGACAGCTATATATGATATGGGTGTAGAGTCAGGAGCTATTTTAGTCGAGACTACCTATGAAGAGTGGTTGGAAACAGTAAGAGGACCACAAGGGGAATCTGCTAAAGATGTAGTAATTCAAATTGCTGATGGATTTATTCAATGGCAATACGTTGGAGACACTACATGGACAAATTTAATAGAGTTGGTTGCTTTAGTTGGGCCAGCAGGTGCAGACGGCCTTGAAGTAACATTTCAAGTAGCAAACGGTTATATTCAGTGGCAGCACATTGGAGACACAACTTGGACAGACCTAATAGATATAACTACTCTTATAGGACTTTCAGGGGAAGATGGAATTGATGGAGCAGCTGGTGAAGATGGAAAAGAGGTTACCTTCCAGATATACGATGGTTATATTCAATGGCAGTATATCGGTGGATTAACATGGACTAACATAATCGAGTTAGTTTCTTTAGTTGGGCCAGCAGGAACTGATGGTTTAGATGGAGAATCTGGAAAAGATGTAGCTTTTCAAGTAGCTGATGGTTATATTCAATGGCAATATTTAGGTGATGAATTATGGCAAAATCTAGTTGAAATAGCCACTTTGGTTGGACCAGTAGGTACAAATGGAATTGATGGTCTTGATGGAAAAGAAATAACACTACAAATAAATAACGAGTATATCCAGTGGCAATATGTTGGTGGATTAACTTGGACTAATCTTATAGAAATATCAACACTTATAGGAGAAACTGGTGCTGATGGTGCCAATGGTGTTGATGGAATTGCTGGAGAAGATGGAACTGATGGACTAGAAGTGACATTCCAAATAGATAGTGGATACATTCAGTGGCAATATGTTGGCGGATTAACTTGGACAAATCTTATTGAGTTATCTACATTAATAGGACCTACTGGGGAAACTGGAACTGATGGGTTAGAAGTAAGATTCCAAGTTGCTGATGGATTCATTCAATGGCAATACATTGGTGACGAAACATGGAATGATCTTATTCAACTGACAACTTTAATCGGACCAACTGGACTGAGTGGAGAAGACGGTGAAGATGGAACTGATGGACTAGAAGTGACATTCCAAATAGATAACGGATACATTCAGTGGCAATATATAGGGGGATTAACTTGGGCAAATCTTATTGAGTTATCCACATTAATAGGACCTACAGGGGAAGCTGGAACTGATGGGTTAGAAGTAAGATTCCAAGTTGCTGATGGATTCATTCAATGGCAATATATTGGTGACGAAACTTGGAACGATCTTGTTCAACTGGCAACTTTAATTGGCCCATCTGGACTTAGTGGAACAGATGGTGAAGATGGACTAGAAGTGGACTTCCAAATAAATGCAGGATACATTCAGTGGCAATATGTCGGTGCAGTAACCTGGACCAATCTAGTTGATTTAACAACATTGATTGGAGCAACAGGAGAAAGCGGTATCGATGGACTTGATGGCAAAGAAGTGTTATTACAAGTAAACAATGGCTATATTCAGTGGCAGTATATTGGTGATTTAAGTTGGACTAATCTAATAGAACTATCAGTTCTAACTGGAATCGATGGTGTTGGTATATCTACAACTGAAATAAACCAGTTCGGAGAAATGATAATAACTTACACAGACAGCAGAGAAGTTAATATTGGGAAAATATGTGTTTGTTATTTAGTTCTCTTTAAGGATTATAGTGGATACGTCATAGATTCTCAACTTCTCACATATGGCGAAGATGCAGTAGCTCCTAGTAATCCTACAAGAGAGGGATATACATTTGTTGATTGGAATATAACTTTTTCTAATATAACAGCTAATTTAGTAGTTACAGCGCAATATGAAATAAATACATTTAATATATCTTTTGTAAGTAATGGAGGGACGGAACCTTCTGCTATCAATGATATTGATTTTGGTAGTACTATTGTTCTACCAACTTCAGCACAAGAAGGATATGACTTTTTAGGTTGGTATTACAGTGACAGTGTTAACTCAAAACAGTTTACAGAAATTGACGTTATCACTGAAAATATCACACTGTATGCTCAATGGGAAACTCATTTATACTTAGTGGTTTTTGAAGACAATTTAGGGAGTATTATAAAAAAACAATATATATATTTCGAATCTAGTGCAACAGCACCCCTTGCACCTTCAATAGAAGGCTATACTTTTATTTCTTGGAGTGGTGAATTAGATAATGTAAGTCAAGATTTAACACTGACGCCTAATTATCAAATTAATAATTACGAGATTATATTTGAAACAAATAGTGATATTTCTATGGAAAATGTGATTGTGATTTATAATCAAGAAATACCATTATTAGAAGATCCTGAAAAAGAAGGATATGATTTCTTAGGTTGGTATGCAGATGGAGAATACAGTATTGAATTTTGTATAGAAATTATGCCATCAAACGATATAATAGTTTATGCAAAATGGGAAATTCAAATATATCATGTTGAATTTGTTGATAAAGAAGGATTAATTCTTAAATCTGTTGATGTAGAGTATAGGTCAAGTATTATTCCTCCAGAAGACCTAATTATAGATTGGTATATCTTTGATGGGTGGTCTGAGGATTATACAAGTATAAAGAGTGATTTAGTTATTGAACCAATTTACATTGTGAATCATGCGCCTATTATTTATGGCGTCACAAATGTTATATTGTCTGTAGGGGATACTTTTGATTCTATATATGGTGTAATTGCTTATGATGATGTGGATGGTAATATAACAAATGAGATTGTAGTCACAGGTCCTATAGATTTAAATACACCAGGAGATTATAATTTAACATATACAGTTACTAATAGTGATGATGTCGAATTTAGTGTTACAAGATTAGTTCAAGTTTCAGGAGTAACTTTATTGGCTCCAAGCGGATTCTATAATTATCAATTCGCAACGCATGAATTAAGACTCACATTTATGGCTGCGGCAGAAACATATTTAATGAACAATATGGCCGCTGGGATACCGCTTTTTGCAACCGGAGGATTTGTATTATACAGTCCTAGACTTTCATTGCCTGTTGACAGTTATATTCCTGTAATGGGATATGGTACTTCATTTGGTTCAATGACTGCAGATGATTCATCTGTATTAATGGACAACGGTGAATTTGGTAATGCTGGTGAATACACTTACCGTACTACTATTTCTATTAACCCAAGTACATTCAACCAATGGGTATACCACAATTATAATGAAAATGATTTAATGTCTGTTTATATGGATGCTCTTTATACATATCACTTCAATGCTGAAAAATCAAGTTATGATTTAGTTCCTTCTATGGCAGCTTCAAACCCAACACCTGTTGGATCAACTATAACAGATACTGGAAAAGAAGTAGCTCAAACTTGGCAAATTTCAATTGCTGACGGTTTAGAATGGTTCTACCATCCTGATACTGATATTTCTGGCTTCACAGTTGGACATGAAGTAATCGATGCAAATGATTTCGTTGAAACCTTTAAGTTAGCATTAGACCTTCAATTTTATGGTGGTGGAAATTTCTTTGACGAAGATACAGGTATCCAAGGCGCTCAAGATTACGTTGATGGTAATAATGACTGGGCAGATGTTGGTATCAAATTAATTGATGACTTAACATTTGAATTTACATTCGTTAATGAAATGTCAGAATGGAATGTAAGATATTTCTTAAGTTCATTTGTTATTACTCCTATTAATATCGAATTATATGAATCATTGCAAGATGGAGATTTTAACAGCTATGGTACTAATGAAACAACTATCGCTTATCATGGTCCTTTTTATGTAGACTATTATGAAAACGATAAAATCTTACGTTGCAAAGAAAACCCTATATATCATGATCCTGATGAATATTTCTATACTGGATATACTTTCTCAGTAATTGAAGATTCAGCTGTAATATTCCAAGAATTTTTAGCTGGTAAACTTGAAGTTGTTTCACTTCCACCAGATGAATATGACACTTACAAAGACAATCCTGGATTAAAACAAGTTCCTTCATCTACTACATTTAGAATGATGATTAATGGTTTAGGTACTGAAGCGGAACAAAGAGCAAAATTCCCTGATTCTACATGGATTCCAGAACCAATATTAGCAAATGAAGACTTTAAAATGGCAATGTTCTTTGCTATTGACAGACAAAAACTTACTGAAGAAGTTCAAAAGACCTTTATAACCAACATGTATTATTTCTGTGATGTTTACGTAGTAGACGCAGAAATGGGTGTTCCTTATCGTGATACTGATCAAGGATTATCGGTTGGTAATGGTTTATTTCCATCAACTAATGGGTACAATCCTACGGCAGCGAGAGCGTTATATAGCTTAGCATTAGACGCATTAGTAACAGCTGGAGATTATACAGGTGGTACTGCAGCTAATCCTACTATTATTTCACTTGAATACAACTACTTTAGTGGTTCTGAAACTCAAGTTGCAGTGTACGAATGCTTAAAAACTACTTTTGAAGAGTTATTCGTATCAACTGAATATTATATTAATATTGAATTATTAGGATTTGCAAAAGACTTCCCAAGCAACTATTATGATTATATGATGGTTGGTGAATTTGACTTATCAATTGGTGGTATCTCTGGTTCTGTTTTAGATGCTGCAAGTTTCTTAGATACTTATACTTCTGATAACAGGAGTGGATTTACTCTTAACTGGGGTATTGATACTTCTCAAGCAGAAATTGAAATTAGTTATCAAGGCTTTGAAGGTGATTGGCATTATGAATTATGGTCATTTGATGCGATTGAAAAAGCATTGACTGGACAAGCTTATTTGTTAAATGGTATGGAAGCACCTGAACCAAGAGCTGTAGTGGATAGTGTAACAGCTACTACATTTGATTTTCATATTGAAGAATATACAAACCCAGATTTTATTGTAAATAGTTATTCTATACTCATTTATGATGCTGGGGTTAATGATTATGTGCCACTAGATAATTATCAAGATATAGCAGTTACAGGGGCTGAAATAGTTGTTACAGACTTAACATCTTATTATTACTCTGAAAATGCAAATGGAGATGTTGAATACAAGTCCGGAGATTATCAAATAATAATCAACTTTACCTATACCGTTGATACTTCTCGACCAGGACAAACAATATCAAATTGGTTTACAATAAATACAATTTTCGTTGAATCAGCGACACATGGACTTATGACAAATTATGATCCTAGTTACCTTTATGCAAATTTGAATCTAGAATTAACAGAAGGATACAATTCAGAAATTGTATCAGCTAGAGTATTTAATGTATCAGATGATTTTATAGAAGTAGATCAAGCAATAGTTGACTTTACTGACTTGTCAAATGTTCAAGTCAGCAATATATATATAAACTGCGAATACTTAATTGAATTTACATTCGCAGATGGCAATTGGGATGCAATAAAATTTAGGACTCTCGACCTTGAAAATGATCCGATGGATATTTCAACAATAGAAGATGTCCAAGATTTGAATCCGGATGATCGAGAAACTGTTCAAATTCAAGGAATTGTGTATTTCATAACTGAAAATGGTTATTATGTACAGGATTCAACAGGTATGATTTTAGTATTCTCGTGGGTCCCTGAAACATTGTCTCTAGGTGATGAAGTAGTGGTACTCGGTATTCTAAGTTCATATAGTGAGCAGAATCAGATGATTAATTCATACATTATGGATACTATATCGACTGGAAATGATTTTGAACAAACTCCGATAAGATATTATCCAGATGAAACCGAATTAATTTCTGGACAAACATATACAGTAACAGGAACAATTCAATTAATTACAGATGGATACACCTATATACACTTTTATGATAGCGATAACGAGTTATTTGTAATTTATTACCGTTCCACATATAACGATTCTTGGAATGTTTTATACGCTTTAGAGGGAACAGAAGTCACTATTAATGCCGTATACTACTTTACTAAAACAGACGATTTCATCCATTTTGTTTACCAGGAAGGTATAGAAGGTATTCTTACATTTACAGAACAAGAAAAATTAGATACTGATGTTGAATGTTTGAATATAGATGATTTAAATGTTTACGAAGAACAAGCTGATAGATTACCTACAACTTTTTATGGATCAAATACAGTTTGGGAAATAACAGCGGGAAATGAATATGTAACAATAGTTGATGGAGAAATGGTTTTTGGGTCAGTTGCTGAATATAAAGCAGTAACAATACAAGCAACTATTTCAAGAACTGGGTTAGCCCCACAAGTAAAAACATTTATAATAATAATAACCCCAGTTAAAAATATAGCGGAAATTAAAGAATTAGAATTAGGTACAACTGTTCAAACAAAAGGGGTAGTATACTTCTTATCACAAATAGGATTCTATATATTTGATGAAACAGGAACGATTTTCGTTTATACAGATGATGTGCCTACAGTAGAACTTGGTGACGAAGTATTTTTTGAAGGAAAATTAGATACTTTTTATGAAGGAATTCAAATTCGAAATCCAGAAATATACGAGATTGTATCAATAGAAAACGATTATGCACAAACACCGATCGTATACATTCCAGGAATGACAGAACTTATTGCCGGGCAAACATATACGGTAGCAGGAACAGTGCAAATAAATACAGATGATTACATTAGTATATTTGTTTACGATGGAGAAAACCAATTGTTCGCTATTTCTTATTATCGTTCAAGATATAATGATTCTTGGGATACCCTTGTAGCATTAGATGGAACAGATATCACTTTTAATGCTGTGTATTACTATACGAAAGATGAAGAATTAATTTACTTTGTTTATCAAGAAGGCGCAGATGGAATTTCTGTATTTACTGAACAAGATAAATTGAATATTGATGTTGTAAGTTTAAATTCAAGAATTAATTTAGATGTTTTCGAAGAACAATCAGATGAATTGCCTACAACATATTATGGATCAAACGCAGATTGGGTAGTAACTACGGGGAATGAATATGTAACAATAGTTGATAATACGTTGTTATTTGGTGACGTTGCTGTGGATACTGAAGTAACAATACAAGCAACAGTTACAAGAATTGATTTAACCCCACAAATTATAACTTATACTATAACAATACACTCAATTCTTACAATAGCTGAAAATCAAGTAGTTGCAACAGAGACAGTAGTTTATGCAAAAGGAGTAGTATATTACTTATCACAAAATGGATACTATATATTTGATGAAACAGGAATGATTTTTGTATACACTTTTGAAACACCAACTGTAGAACTTGGAGATGAAGTAATTGTTGAAGGAGAAATAGGCGTTTTCGGTGAAGAAGTCCATATTAGAAATCCAGAATTTCATGAGACTGTATCAACAGGAAATGATATTACACAAGCACCTATCATATATGTTCCAGGAACGACAGAACTTGTTTGTGGACAAACTTATACAGTTACAGGGACAGTTCAAATAATTACAGATACATACACTAATGTATATATTTACATTGGGGAGGCTAGAATTGAGATTTATTACAAGTCACTTCAAGATTCAGTAGATGCAATTAAATTGTTTGACGGACAACAAATTGTAATTAATTTAGTTTATCATGCAAAACCTTATGGTGATTTTATGTTTTTCTACCAAGACACTGAAACAGAAATAACAGTAGTTCCAGTTTAATTGGTAATATAGTAAAATTTAACAATTAATAATTTGACTAAATTTTCTAATTTAAATATAAAAACTAGATAGTTATTAAGTATTTGTTGATATAATTAAAATAAGTCAGTGTTTATTGGCTTATTTTTTTTAGTTGTATTGTATTTTTATTTAAATCTTGTAGAATATTTAGTGAGAGAGAGATGATGAAAATGATTTTAGCTGCACTAACAATCAACGAAGTAAAGGAAGCTTGGTGGTTATATGCCATAGGAGCTTTTGTTACAATCTTTATTATTTGTGGTTCTTTGTTCTTTGCATATAAAGCTTATAAACAATCAAAAGAACTAGAAATGTCGAAAGAGGATGTCAAAAAAGCAGTAATATCTTCAGTAAGTTTTTCGATATTACCATCAATAGGAATCTTTATTGGTGTAGTCACAATGGCAGGATTACTCGGACTTGCTCTACCTTGGATTAGATTATCCGTTTTAGGAGCATTACATTATGAGTTAATGGCAGTAAATTACGCTGTTGGAGATGTAACTGCGGCGACTATGAGTATCGAAAATTTCGTTACTATAGCTTTCACAATGACTATTGCTATTGTGTGGGGAAGTTTATTTACTTTATTCTTCTTTAAAAAATATCAATCAAAAGTTGTAGATAAAGCAACCGAAAAAAAAGGTAGAAGTTTTGGACCGTTATTATTTCAATCTGTATTTATTGGTTTAGTTAGTGCATATTTTGGAGATGCTTTTTCAAAGATGTTTTTATATAATACAAGGGAAATAGTTGATGGAGCCTATACCGGTGTTGTCATAGAAAATTCAAGTTTTGTCCCACTAATTGTCTTTTTAGTATCATTTATTTCTATGATGGGGTTTGACTATTTAGTTAAAAAGAAAAATGTTAAATGGCTTGAGAATTTCCAATTATCTATTTCTATGTTAATTGGAATGAGTAGTGCAGTGTTACTTGGTTTAGGAGGCATTTACTAATGAATACAATATATAGAGAACAAATGCATAAATATGGTAGAATTTTCACTGTCATGGGGATAGCGGTTATGTTTTTAGCTCCATTCATGATCTGGGTTATAACAGGGGTAGGACCAAATGCTGGCCAATTACTTACGGGAGTACTTGGCTTATCAGTAATCTTTTTACCTGGTGGTTTTATTGAAATGATGACTTATTCACCATTACTAGGTACTAGTGCTACATATTTAGCATTTATTACAGGTAATTTGGTTAATTTAAAAGTACCATGTGTTATGAACGCTACAGAAATCTGTGGCACAAAAATTAATACTCCTGAAAATGAAGTAGTTAGTACATTGTCAGTAGCCTTTTCATCTATTACTACAGTTATTATCTTATCTTTGGGTGTTTTATTGTTGATACCACTTAAACCACTGTTAGAAAGTCAAGTATTAGCTCCAGCATTTAATTGGGTTATTTCAGCTTTATTTGGTGCTTTAGGTTATAAATATTTTAAAGGAAATTGGAAACTTGTTATTGCTCCAATAGTGTTAGTTATGATCTTAAGTATGATTGCTCCAACATTTGTTAATGGGCAAGTTTTAATAATAGTATTAATTGCTGCTATCATTACAATTGTTGTTGCTAAAATACTGTTTAACAAAAAAATAATTTAGGAGGAAGTTATGATATTAGATATATTTTTAGGATTAGTAGGAATATTCGTTTTATTACTTTTAGTTGCTCTAATCAACACAATAATTATTAAAGATAGATCACCTAAGGTAGATCCGATAGAGATTGATTCTAAACAAGCTGATAAATTAGCTAAGGAATTATCTAAAATGATTCAAGTAGAAACATTGTCTTATCAAAAAGACCTAGACAATCAGGAAAAGTTTGATGAAATGCAAGTTTTAATGAAGAAACTATTTCCTAATGTTTATAAAACCTTAGAGCAGAAAGTATTTAAAGGTGGTTCGCTTTTATTTAAATGGGTTGGTAAGTCTGATAATAAACCAATGGTATTAATGGCTCACCAAGATATTGTACCTGCTAATAAGAATGATTGGACTTTTGAGCCATTTAGTGGAGAAGTTACTGAAACTGAAATCTATGGCCGTGGTACTTTAGATACTAAATGTACATTATATGCATTCTTTAAAGCTGTAGAAAATTTAATTAAATCAGGTTTTGTACCTGAACATGATACTTACATATCAAGTTCCACAGATGAAGAAATCAGTGGGAATGGGGCTGAGTTATCAATTAAAAGATTACAAGATTTAGGAGTAACGCCATATATTGTTTTAGATGAAGGTGGAGCCGTTGTTACTGGTAGTTTACCATCTGTAACTAGAGCGATAGCTTTAATAGGCGTTATTGAAAAGGGTTATTGTAATATTAAGTTTACTGCTAAGAGCAAAGGTGGACATTCATCAACACCACCCAAAAATACACCAATTGCTAGACTTTCAGCTTTTGTAAATGATGTAGAAAATCATTTTCCTATGAAAACAAAAATGATTAAAGAAGTTCAAGATATTTTTGTAACTGCAGCACCTGCAATGAGTGGACCTTTTAGGTATTTATTTGGTAATATGTGGTTGTTTAAACCTTTGATTACTTTCTTATTACCTAAGATTAATACTTTTGGTAGAGCATTACTATCAACAACAATTGCTTTTACAATGTCTAAAGGATCAGATATTGAGAATGTAATTCCAAGTGAAGCCTATGTTGTTGCTAATCTAAGAACTCATCCTATTCAAGATATAGATGCATCATTTAAAGTTTTAGAAGCCATTGCAAAAAAATATGATATTGAAGCTGAAATTACAGAGGGTAGGGAAACTTCACCTATTTCTAATGTAAACAATGAAGCCTATAAGTATTTAGTCAAACAAATAGTTAAGACTTTCCCTGATGCAATAGTTAGTCCTTATGTAATGTTAGGTGGAACTGATTGTCGTTTCTTCTCAAAATTAACAGAATCAGCATTTAGATTCTCTCCAACAAGAATTAATAATAAGGAATTATCTAAGATTCATGGTAAAGATGAATCAATTAAAAAGTCTGCATTATATGAGGCAGTAATATTTTATACGGAATTCATAAAGAATCACAAATAAAACAAAAACGTATGATATAATTCACATATAAATAGGAGGTATAAGATGGTTTTCCCGAAAGCAGAGTTTAACAAAGCATCAGTGAAAGATGCGAATATTAATAAAGGTTTATTAGTTGATTTATTCAACGAAATTGAAGAAGAAAGGCTAAATATTCATTCAATGTTACTTTTAAAAGATGGTAGTAGAGTTTTTAGAGCTTCAGCTCATACATATACCGAAGATACTAAAGATGAGGTTTATTCAGTATCTAAATCATTTACCAGTGTAGCTATTGGTATATTATGTGATTTAAATATACTTCATCTAGATAACTACATACTTTATTTCTTTAGTAAAGAAGTAAGTGATTATCTACCTGGTTATGAAAAAATTCAAATAAAACACTTATTAACTATGAGTTCAGGACAAGAAAAAGATATATTTAGTAGTTTAACGCCAAATGATAATTTTTATAAAATATTTTTTAATCAACCATTAATTAATCAACCCGGTGAAGTCTTCGATTATAGTAATTTTTCAAGTTTAATATTATCAGCTATAGTTACAAAAGTTACTGGTAAATCATTAAATGATTTCTTGAATGAGCATTTATATAAATATATAGGCATGGAAAAACCAAATTGGAATCAAGTGAATGGAATTAGTTTTGGAGCTATTGGAATGTATATATCAGCTAATGACATGGCTAGATTTGGCTTACTATTATTAAATGATGGTAATTGGGACGGCAAACAAATAGTATCTAAAAAATATCTAGATTTAGCGACTCAACTACAAATAGAAATAAAAGATGATGCTGAACCAGCAGATAAATTTGGTTATGGATTCCAATTTTGGAGAAATAGCTTTGGTGATTATCGATGTGCAGGTTTATATAGACAATATATAGTAATTAATAAAGAATTCAACCTTGTTTTTGTGATTAAAGCTTACGAAGAAAAACAACTTTTAGATTTATTTGAAAAATACATTTTAAAAGCTTGTAAAAAGGGTTGGAACTACTGTGATTATTCTCTAAGAGATTACACAAGAAGATTCAAAAAAAATTCGATTGAAATAATTGAAAAAGAAAAAGAAATTAGAATCGGCTAAAATAAATAGAGGTAAGTCAAGTTGTGTGGACTTATCTCTTATTTTTTGGTATAATATTTCAGTATAGATTTTGAGGTGTTTAAATGATAATAGGAACAATTAATACTCTAAAGGTATTAAGGGAAACAGATATAGCATATCAGTTAACCGACGGTATCGAAGAAGTATTTTTGCATAAAAAAGAAGCCAAAAAACCTTATGAAGATGGTGAGGAAATTGACGTATTTTTATATGTTGATAATCAAGGCAGAATAACAGCGTCCACAAAAGAGCCGCTTTTTCAACTAGGAGAAGCTAAAATGCTTGATGTGGTATCAGTTAATTTTAACTATGGGGTTTTCTTGTATTATGGTATGGTAAAAGATTTACTCGTAAGTTTAGATGACTTACCAGATGATAGAAGAAGATGGCCACGGGATGGCGATAAAATGCTGGTAGGGATGATTGCGAAGAAAGATCACTTACTAGGTCATATCCTTGGTAGGAAACAGGTTGCAGACCATTTTCAGGACCAAGAAGAGTTGGAAGAAAAACAAGAAGTACCATGCCACGTTATGTATTTACTCGATAATGGAATGGTTTGTTTTACAGAATTTGGACATGAAATCTTTATTCACCAAAACAACTACCGTGATAAATATCGTGTTGGACAAGCAGTAACACCAAAAATATTGAAATTAAACCCAAGTGGTGAATATGTTGGAACGCTTATAGAACAAAAAGAAATAATGTTGGAAACAGACTCGGAAATAATATTGGAATACCTAGAAGATAACTTTGGCAAAATGAATATTACTGACAAGAGTGATGCAGAAAAGATATATAATACATTTCATATGTCAAAATCGGCATTTAAAAGAGCGTTAGGAAAGCTCTATAAAGCTGGAAAAGTAGAATTAAACAAAGAATATACAAAAAAAATATAGGTAGGTGGAAATATGGGAAGAGCGCATGAAGTTAGAGCATCTAAAATGGAAAAAACTAGTTTAATGAAGTCAAAAGTTTACTCAAAGTTTGGTAAAGAGATTTATATGGCTGCAAAAAATGGTGGACCCGACCCGGATAGTAATTTAACGCTAAAAAGAATTATTGAAAGAGCGAAACAAGCACAGGTACCAGCAGACGTTATAAAAAGAAACATTGAAAAATCTAAAGGTGGCGTTGGTGGAGCTGATTACTCTCCATCAAGATACGAAGGATTTGGACCAGGTGGGTGTACACTTATACTTGAATGTTTAACAGACAATGCTAATAGAACATTTGGTGAAGTTAGACATTGTTTTACTAAAACTGGTGGTAAGCTAGGAGTTAGTGGAGCAGTATCGTATTTGTATACCTATTGTTCACACATTAGTTTTTCAGGGATGAGTGAAGATGAAGCACTAGAAACATTGATGATGGCTGAATGTGAAGTCACTGATATTGATGCAGATGAAGATATCGTAATTATTACTGGTGAACCAGGAGATTTAGACCACATCAAAGATGCATTAACAGCAACTGGTAAAGAATTAACTTTCTACGAAGATCATGTAACTTACGTTCCAAATGATAAAATAATTCTAAGTGAAGAAGACTTAGCTAAATTTGATCGTTTTATCGCTTTAACTGATGACATTGATGATATTCAAGAAGTGTATCACAACGTAGAATTACCCGAAGACCACTAAGCAACGAAATATTGTTGCTTTTTATCTATTTTTTGTTGGGCTAAAAACCCAATGATATAGTAGAATTATGTTATAATATATTAAGGAGAATTTAATGAATTTACCTAACAAATTAACAATGTTGAGAATCTTTTTAATTCCTATTATTGTCGCACTTTATTTACTAAGAGATTTAATTGGAGATTCAACATTTATTATTCTAGGAATACTATTTATTCTAGCTTCGATAACTGATTACTTTGATGGTTATATTGCTAGAAAAAGAGATATCGTAACTACATTTGGAAAATTTGTGGATCCGTTAGCTGATAAATTGTTAGTATTAGGCTCATTGCTTTTGCTTTCAGACTTTTATGCTAGAAGCAATACTGGCGGTCTATTTATGTGGATGCCTTTCTGGATTGTTCTTATCGTTTTAGCCAGAGAGTTAATTGTAACTTCAATTAGATTAGTTGCTGTAGGTGAAGGAATCATCTTACACGCATCTAAGCTTGGCAAGTACAAAACAGCATTTACAATGGTTTCGATCGTGTATTATTTCTTTATAATGCCTATGAATAGTCCGGTAATTAATATCATTGGAGTAATATTAATATCAATTTCGGTTTTACTAACAATTATTTCCGGAATCGATTATTTTATAAAAAATAAAACTGTAATTTTAAAATCAGTTTAAAGAATTTTAGTCATTCATAAGTATTATGTTATAGAGGCATAAACGGGAGGATTATATGACAGATAAAACAAGAGAAAAAAATTTAGAATTAGCTTTAAAAAATATTGAAAAGGAATATGGAAAAGGATCAATAATGGTTCTTGGAAATGTTAACTTAGTTGATATTGAAGCAATATCAACTGGATCTATTTCAGTAGATGCTGCACTAGGTATAGGCGGTTATCCTAAAGGAAGAATCGTAGAAGTATATGGGCCAGAATCAAGTGGTAAAACAACTTTTGCACTTCATGCAATAGCCGAAACTCAAAAAGCAGGCGGTTACGCTGCTTTTATTGATGCAGAACATGCATTGGATGCTAATTATGCAAAAAATTTAGGTGTAGATATTGATTCACTAATTCTAAGTCAACCTGATACAGGAGAACAAGCTTTAGAAATAACTGAAGCATTAATTAGATCTGGTGCAGTTGATATGGTTGTTATTGACTCTGTAGCTGCTCTAGTACCTGAAGCTGAAATCAGAGGCGAAATGGGTGATAGCCATATAGGTCTACAAGCAAGACTAATGTCTCAAGCTATGAGAAAACTATCTGGAGCAATAGCTAAATCAAATTGTATAGCATTGTTCATTAATCAAATTAGAGAAAAAGTTGGAGTAATGTTTGGTAGTCCTGAAGTTACACCAGGTGGTAGAGCCTTAAAATTCTACTCATCGGTTAGACTAGAAATCAGACGTGGGGAACTACTTAAAGATGGGACAGATATTGTAGGTGTAGTTGCTAGAGTTAAAGTTGTTAAAAACAAAGTTGCTGCTCCATTCAAAACTTGTAATGTAGACATCGTATTTGGTAAAGGTATCTCAAGATCAGGTGAAGTAGTTGATTTAGGTGTTTTATATGAAATTATTAAGAAGAGTGGTTCATGGTATTCATACAAAGGATCAAAAGTTGGTCAAGGCCGTGAAAACGTTAAAAAATATCTTATGGAAACCCCTGAAATGTTTGAAGAAATCAGCAAATTAATTAGGGAACAAATAGCAAATAAATAGAAAAACCATTTATTGGTTTTTCTTTTTTTTTGATTCTTGACGTAAAATATATATAATAGTAAATATCTTTTGACTATAACCTTAATATAATATATAATAGAATAGATTAAAAATGTATATTGTTGTATGTGGACATACTTAAAATATATAAAATACTAATAAAGGAGATAATAACAATGTCAGACGCATTACTAATTATTATTTCCAGTTTGTTAGGTTTAATTGTTGGTGGACTTATAGGGTTTATCGTAAGAGTGTCAGTTGTGGAAAAAGGTTTCCAAACTGCCAGAAATAAATCTCAAGGAATCATCGACAATGCATTTTCTCAAGCGGAGAGAATAAAAAAAGAGAAACTTTTAGAAGCTAAACAAGAAATTTACCATTTAAATCAAGAAAATGAGAAAATCTTAAAAGAAAAAAGAAATGAACATGCAGGTAGAGAGAATAAACTGCATCAAAGGGAAGAAATACTAGAACGTAGATCAGCTAACTTAGATAAACGTGATATAAATCTAGACCGTAAAGAAGAGATCTTAGACAATCGAAAATCCGCAATTGATGAAAAGAACTATCAACTGGAAAAAGTCATTAAAGAGCAAAACGAGAAATTATTTGAAATTGCAAATTATAGCGTAGAACAAGCTAGAGATGTAATTATGAAGCGTGTTGAGGAAGACATGGTTGAAGATATTGACCGTTTCCTTAGAGACGAAGAGGAAAAGGCTAAATCTGAAGCACAAAAGCGTGCTAAGGAAATCATTTCCAATGCAATCCAAAAATACGCACAAGATGTTACAGTTGAAGCAACAGTTTCAGTTGTAACCCTACCGAATGACGAAATGAAAGGCCGTATTATTGGTCGTGAAGGACGTAACATTCGTACTTTAGAAGCATTAACAGGTGTTGACTTAATAATTGACGATACTCCTGAAGCAGTCGTACTATCAGGATTTGATCCGATACGTAGAGAAATCGCTAAAAGAGCATTAGAATCTTTAATTGCAGATGGAAGAATCCATCCTGCTAGAATTGAAGAAATTGTTGAAAAAACAAGAGTTGAAGTCGACCAATTTATTAGAGACAAAGGAGATGAAGCTGTATTCGAAACTAGAATCGGTAGAATCCATCCTGATCTAACAAAATTGATTGGTAGATTAAACTACAGAACATCATATGGGCAAAACGCCCTAAGACACTCTATAGAAACCGCATTCTTAGCTGGTAAAATGGCTGTAGAATTAGGTGAAAACGAAGTAATAGCTAAAAGAGCTGGATTACTTCATGATATTGGAAAAGCTGTTGACCACGAAATGGAAGGGTCACACGTAGACATTGGCTATGCATTAGCTAAAAAATATCATGAACATCCTGCAGTACTTGACGCGATTATCTCACATCATGGAGACAAAGAAGCAACTACTATAATTGGCGTGTTAGTAGCTGCAGCAGATGCATTAAGCGCCGCTAGACCAGGAGCTAGATCCGAATCACTTGAAAACTATATCAACCGTTTAACTCAATTAGAAGAAATATCTTCTCATGTAAAAGGCGTAGAATCAGCCTTTGCTATTCAAGCAGGTAGAGAAGTAAGAGTAATCGTTAAACCAAACGAAGTTGATGACGCAAAAACTCACGTTATTGCTAAAGAAATCAAGGAACAAATTGAAGAAAAATTAAGTTATCCTGGAACAATTAAAGTTACTGTTATTAGAGAAACACGAGCTCAAGATATTGCAAAATAAAACATTAGCCTTCCAAAAACTGGAAGGCTTCTCTTTTTAGGAGGAAGACATGGAATACTTTGATCTGTATAATTTAGAAGGTAAAAGAATTAATAAAATTATGGCCAGGGGTGGCGAAAATCTACCTGGAGAATATCATCTAGTAGTCCATATTTGGATTAGAAATTCTAAAAACCAATATCTAATCCAACAACGGAGTAAACTAGAAGATCCAATTCCCTTTCAATGGGCAGCTACAGGTGGAGCGGTATTAACTGGAGAAAATAGTTTAGAAGGCGTACTAAGAGAGTCTTACGAAGAAATGTGCTTGGTAATTAATCCAGCCCATTTAAAGTTAGTAAAAAGGTATTTTATTGAGAACCCTAAAACTAACTATATAACTGACTTGTACCTATTAGAAGAAGATGTGAATCTAGATAAGCTTACATTGGACCCTAAAGAAGTGAAAACTGTTACCTATAAAACTATGAATGAAATAAGGAAAATGATCTCTGAAGGTAACTTTTGGGACTATGAAAATAATATAAATCGAATCGGATACTTAGATATCCTAGAAAAGAGTTAAATAATGAGAGTACTATTTATTGGTGATGTTTATATGGAACAAGGTAGAAAGGCTTTTGATAAGTATTTCGCCGGAGTTAAACAAGATTACAAACCTCAGTTCATTATTGTTAATGGAGAAAATATCTCCAACGGAAATGGTTTAAGCGAAACAATTTACAAAGATTACTTAAAAAGAGGAGTTAACGTGTTTACCCTAGGTAATCACGCATTTTCTCGTCAAGATCATCCTGAAGTTCTATCTCTACCCTATGTTATTAGGCCTGCAAACTATGGCCAAGGAACAGTTGGTAAGGAATACGTTGAATACAACTTTAACGGTAAAAAAATAGTTGTTATAAATTTACTGGGTAGAGTTTTCATGAGAGACCCTATTGATAATCCATTCACTAAAATGGATGAAATTCTAGAAAAAGTTAAAGCTGACTATATAATAGTCGACTTTCATGCAGAAGCTACAAGCGAAAAACTTGCATTGGCACATTATTTAGACGGAAGAGTAGATGCTATCTTAGGCACCCATACTCACGTTACAACAGCCGATGAAATGAAACTTCCTAAAGGTACGCTCTATATAACTGATGTTGGCATGACTGGAGTTAAATATGGAGTTATTGGTGGAGAAGTAAGACAAGCTATAAGGAAATTTGTTTCCGGCGTGCCGGAAAGAGTTAAACCTGAAACTGCTGGGCCACTACAATTTAACGCAGTTTTTATGGATTTAGATGCAAAAACTATCAAGAGAATCAACATAAAAGAGGACTAATATGAAAATTATGAACAAACCCAACTTAAGGGATGCTAGAAAAAGATCAAAAGGACATGCTAAAACAATTGAATATATAGCTGATAAGGATATCAAAGATTTAGGCGTTGGTAAGAAATATCTTATTCAAACTCATGGATGCCAAGCCAATGAAGCAGATACCGAAGTCATAAGAGGTATGCTAGAAGCTCAAGGTTTTGAAAAAACTAATAAAATTGAAGATACAGATTTAATCTTAATAAATACTTGTGCAATCAGAGAAAAAGCTGAAAACAAGGTTTTTGGTGAACTAGGGAGATTAAAAAGTTTTAAGAGAATAAACCCTAACCTAATTATCGCTGTTGCAGGTTGTATGCCACAGGAAGAAGCTACTGTAGAAAGAATACTTAGTACCTATAAACATGTGGATATAGTTTTTGGTACTCACAATATTTCTAAGTTTTTAAATTACTTATACTTCGTAATGAAAGAACATAAGAAGATGATAGAAGTATTCTCGGAACAAGGAAGTATCATTGAACATCTACCTCAAGCAAGAGATCACAGATTTAAAGCTTGGGTAAATATTATGTATGGCTGTGATGAGTTCTGTACCTATTGTATAGTTCCATATACTAGAGGTAAAGAACGTTCTAGAAGCAAAGAATATATTATTGATGAAGTAAAAGAACTAATCGCAAAGGGATACAAGGAAATTACTCTATTAGGACAAAATGTTAATTCATATGGGTTAGACTTTGAAGATAATAGCTATAGTTTTGCAGATTTATTAGAGGAACTAAGTGATTTTCCTATCGAAAGAATTAAATTTACAACTTCTCATCCAAAAGATTTATCAGATGAAGCAATAGACGTGGTATCAAGAAAACCTAACCTAATGCCATTTATTCATTTACCAGTTCAATCCGGATCAAATCCTGTATTGAAGAAGATGAATCGTAAATATACTAAAGAACAATATTTAGACTTAGTTGGTCGAATTTATAAGAAGATTCCAAATGTATCTTTGACAACCGATATAATAGTAGGCTTCCCTACTGAAACAGAAGCTGACTTCCAAGAAACACTTGACCTTGTAAGAAAAGCAAAATTTGAAGGAGCCTATACATTTACCTATTCAAGAAGAACAGGTACACCAGCAGCGAGTTATGAATCTGATATTACAGAAGCTATGGCTAAGGATAGACTACACAGATTAAACGATCTAGTTAACGAAGGATACGCAAGAGGAAATAAACGTTTTGAGAATGAAATTGTTAAAGTTTTAGTTGAAGGACATAGTAAAACGAAGTCAGATGTTTTATCAGGATATACCGAAAATAATAAGCTAGTGAACTTTAAGGGTAGCGACTCATTAATTGGTCAAATAGTCAAAGTAAAGATAATAAAATCAAAAACTTGGTCATTAGATGGAGAACTATTAGATTAACTCGATAATATGATTTTTATATGAATAACAATTAAAAAAGCCAAAAAAACAAGGAAATCGCTAAATTTATGCGTAACTGCCTTGAAATAAACAGAAATTTATAGTAACATATTATTATCAATATTGAAAAGGGTGAGATTATGGGTAAATTCAAAACAAATGAAGAATTTTTTACGTTTTCTAAAAGATTGGTGGTAATTCCGACAGAAGATATTGAAAATCTGTTGGTCAAATATAAAATAAAATTACCATTATATGCTCATGCTTTCTTACTAAAGGAAACCATTAGATCTAAAGTGTTTGAAGAAAAACTCTACAACACTTATTCTGATGAGTTGAAGTTTAGACTAAGAGGTTATGACGAATATTCAATATACCCACTTGAAAAACTTATCAACAAGTATAATTTAGATTTTGAGTTAGCTAGATATAAAGAACTTCTATTTGACTTCATCTACATTAATTCAAGTAAACTATCAATTAGAAATAGTTTTATAAATGAGTTACAACAACTTCAACATAATTACACTGTAGACTTAGAAGTCATGAAATACAGTGATTTTTATGCATTGGTAAGTGATTTGTTCTATGAAGCGGATGGTTTCTTAGATGGGGTAGCTGTTGAAGACTGGACAGAAGACATGCTGGCATCTTATACATTAGGAGATCTTAAAGAACTTGGTAAGAAGTATAGTATATCTGTTCCTAGAAGAATTAATAAAGCTAAACTTATCGAAATCTTAACTTCAAAATTCAAGTTAACCGTTGATGAATCATCACTTTTAGCTAAAAAAAGCGTTTTGGATTTAGAAATATATTCTAAAGAAAAAGGTTTTCAAATCTCAATTGATTTAAAGAAAAAAGATATGATTGAATTCATAAAATTCTCACTAAATATGTATCATAAACCAACTACTAAAAATGATTTCAAATATAATGTACCACTTGTTACTAAAGAAGAAGCTGTAGTAATTGATATTGAAGAGGAAGAACCAGAAGTTATTGAAGAAGTAGTTGTACCAGTAATTATTCCGGTTGAGGAAGAAATTGAAGAGCCTATAGTTGAACCTGAAGTAATCCCAGAACCTGAACCTGAGGCTGTTGAGGAATCTATAGTTGAAGAAGAACCGGAAGTTATTGAAGAAGAACCTGAAACAATTGAAGAAGAACCTGAAACAATTGAAGAAGAACCTGAAACAATTGAAGAAGAACCTGAAACACTTCCTAAGAAAGTTTATGCTCCAGAACCTAAAGATGAATCACTATTATCAAATGAAGAAAAAGAATTATTAGATGAAAAGATAAATCAAATAATTAAAAAATTTTATAAAAAACGTAGACGCAGAAGAACAACTTGGATTATTGTAATTGCACTAATAGTAGTAATTATTGGATTTGCTGGATACTCATACTTGCAGTATACGGATTTAGGTACTCTACCTTTTGGAATACCAGTATTCTGGTAATAGATTTAAGGAGAACATGTTGAAGAAAACAGACACACCTAGTTACACACCAATGATGCAACAATATCTTGAAATTAAAAAAGACTATAGTGACTATATAGTCTTTTTTCGACTTGGAGATTTCTATGAAATGTTTTTCCAAGATGCATTACTAGCTTCAAAAGAGCTAGAAATAGTCCTTACCGCAAGAGATGCTGGATCACCTGAAAGAGTACCAATGTGCGGTGTTCCTTACCATGCAGCGAATCTATACCTAGAAAAACTAGTTGAAAAAGGACATAAAGTAGCGATTGTTGAGCAAGTAGAAGATCCAAAACAAGCAAAAGGTATTGTCAGACGAGAAGTCATCAAGTTAGTAACTCCTGGTACAGTCATTGAAGATGGACTTATTGATCAAAAAGATAACAACTACATTGTAGCTGTTACCGAGATAAAAAACGGATACATTCTTGCTTTCTCTGACTTAACTACTGGAGAGAATTATCTAGAGAGAGTTCCTAACGATGTCAACATTTTATTTAATGAAATATTAAATCTAAATGTTAAGGAAGTTGTTATACCTTCAAAATTAAGTAATAAACTAATCAAACATTACCTTACTGACTACGAATTAACTATTTCAATAAGTGATGACTTGAAATTACCTAGTTATTATCGTGGATTGGTTAATGAGGTTTATGATAAAGAATTAATTCAAGCCTTTGCTAGACTGATAAATTATCTAGAAAAAACTCAAAAACAAGCATTAATGCACTTACAAAAGGTTCAAGTCTTTACTTCAAGTTCATATTTGAGAATAGACAACAATTCAAAAAAGAATCTAGAATTAACAGAAACATTTAGAAAACAATCAAAATCAAGTACTTTGTTTTGGTTACTAGATAAATGTCAGACAGCTATGGGTTCTAGATATTTAAAACAAAGTATACAAAGACCATTGATTGACAAAAAACATATCGAAAAACGATATAGTTTAGTAGAATGTTTAAATAATAACTTCATAATCAAAAGTGATATTCAAGAACAATTAAAAAAAGTCTATGACTTAGAAAGAATTGTTGGTCGAATATCTTTTGGTAATTGTAATGCGAAAGACCTAGTCAATTTAAAGAAAAGTTTAATGTCAATTCCAATTATTAAAAATTCGCTAGAAGAACTAAATAATGAGTTTGCTACAGCCCTAAAGGATAGTATGCCTGATTTACAAGATTTAGCTAGCTTAATTAATAGAGCTATAGTTGATAATCCACCACTATCAATAAAAGAAGGAAAATTCATTAAGGATGGATATAATGAAACATTAGATGAAATCAGAACTGGTTCTAGGAACTCAAAAGAGTGGTTAGAAAGTTTTGTTGAAACTGAAAGAGAAAGAACAGGAATCAAAAAACTAAAAGTTGGATACAACCGTGTATTTGGCTACTATATAGAAATAACAAGAGGACAATTAGGATTTGTTAAAGAAGAATTTGGTTATATTAGAAAACAGACTCTTTCAAATTCAGAACGTTATATTACCGAAGAATTAAAAGAAAAAGAAGCAGTTATTCTAGGGGCCAATGAAGCTATGGTTAATCTAGAATATGATCTTTACTTAGAATTAAGGGAAGAAGCTAAACTTCATACCATAGCGTTACAAGAACTGGCTGGCTATATATCTGAATTAGATATGTTATTAGCTTTTAGTATTGTATCGATGAACAATCGTTATATAAGACCTGAATTAATTGAAGAGAGATCTATTGATATAGTGGATGGTAGACATCCAGTAGTTGAAGTAATCAGCGATGAAATCTTTGTTGAAAACTCACTGCATATGAATACCAAAGATTTGATACTTTTAATCACAGGGCCAAATATGAGTGGTAAATCAACCTATATGCGCCAACTTGCATTAATAATCATTATGGCACAAATCGGATGTTTTGTCCCTGCTAAAACAGCTAAAATCCCCGTGTTTGATCAAATCTTCACAAGAATTGGTGCCAGTGATGATTTATCAAGCGGTATGTCAACTTTTATGGTTGAAATGTTAGAGGTTAACTATGCACTTAAAAATGCTACTAAAAACTCTTTAATTCTGTTTGATGAGATTGGTAGAGGAACAGCTACCTATGATGGAATGGCATTAGCCCAAGCAATTATTGAGTATTCTCATCATAAAATCAATTGCAAGATTCTATTTTCAACTCATTATCATGAGTTAACATATTTAGAAGACGATTTGAAAGCCTTACATAATGTACATGTAAAAGCGACAGAAGAGAATGGAAACATTGTCTTCATGCATAAAGTAGTTGATGGTCCTACTGACAAAAGTTATGGTATTCATGTAGGTAAATTAGCTAAATTACCAAACGTAATTATTAATAGAGCAACTGAAATACTAAATGAATTAGAAGAAAATCATGGATATAACGTGATTAAACCTCAAACGATAGATTTATTTAATTATGAAGAAACTCTCACAATAAGAGAAGATGAAAACGATAAATATAAATCAGTAATTGAACAACTTAAAGAATTAGATATATTAGATGTGACGCCTATTAAGGCTATGAACATTCTAAATGATGTAATTGAGGAAATAAAGAAGATATCAAATAAATAGGTGATTTTATGAGTGTAATTAAGAGACTAGATACAGTTATCGCTAATAAGATAGCTGCCGGTGAAGTAATTGAAAAAATCGGTAATGTTGTAAAAGAACTAGTTGAAAACAGCGTTGATGCTAACGCAAACAAAATTGATATAGAGTTACTTGAGTCAGGTTTAAAGTCAATAGTCGTTACCGATAATGGAACGGGGATGGATGAATCTGATGCTATTTTAGCGTTTGAAAGACATGCAACTTCTAAAATCTTTAGTGTAAATGATTTATTTAGAATAAATTCACTAGGATTTAGAGGTGAAGCTTTACCAAGTATTGCGGCTATATCAAGGGTAGAATTGATTACTTCAACCGGAAAAGATTCGATTAAAGTAATTTATGAAGATGGTAAGTTTGTTGGAAAGAGTAAAACATCTGCTAATCAGGGTACTCAGATTTCAGTAACCAAACTGTTTTACACTACACCAGCAAGGTTCAAATACTTAAAATCTCCACAATATGAACTAGCGGTTATAACAGGAATGATTAACAAATTTGCTTTAGCTTATCCTGAAATATCTTTTAGATTAGTTAACAATCAAAAAATTATCTTTGTCAGTAATGGAAATAATAAGGTGATTGATATAATTGCTAATATCTACTCAAAAGATATTGCTAAAAACATGGTTGCTTTTGATGGCGAATCAAGAGACTATAAAATTAATGGTTTTACTACTAATCCTATAGTTAATCGATCATCTAGAAACTATATAAATATCCTTGTTAATAAAAGAAGTATAACTGATAGTAGAATAACCAATACAATCAAAGAATGCTACGAACAACTTATCCCTAAAAATAGGTATCCAATTACGGTTTTGTATATTGAATGTGACCCATCTATTATTGATGTGAATGTACATCCGAGAAAACAAGAAATTAAGTTTTCTGAATATACAAAATTACTTGATTTAGTCAAAAAAACTATCAACGCTAAAATCGAAGTTGAATCAATTTATCAAGTTGTAAAACCAAAAGATTTTAATCAAGAAAAAATGTTTTTTCAAGAACCAATAAAAGAAGTTTATAACACTTTACCTATAGATGAAGATAAAAAGGAATCTACTGAAGATCCAGAAAAGGTTATTCCTGATATTGAATATATTGGTCAATATACAGGAACCTATTTAATCTTCCAAAACGAAAGTGGCTTGTATTTAGTTGATCAACACGCAGCTGCTGAGAGAATTAGATATGAAAAGTATATAGAAAGAATGTCTAACATTAATTCATATAGCCAAGAATTGTTAGTTCCTTTGGAATTAAATTTAGGTAATGATATAACAATTCAATTAATTGATCATCTTGATAAACTAGCTGATTTTGGAATAGAAGTTACGATAGAAAATCAAACAATTAAAATCACAAAGATTCCTTCTTGGTTCTCTAAAAACTATGAATTAGTATATACAGAAGCTGTTGTTATGAAACTAATCAACGAAAAAACTTTATCAAATAGAGTTATCATTGATGATTTAGCTAAACTACTATCTTGTAAACATTCTTTAAAAGCTAATCACTACATCACAAAAACTGAAGCAGAGAATCTGATAACTGACTTGAGAACCTGTGAAAGACCTTATACTTGTCCTCATGGAAGACCAATTATAGTCACAATAACTATTGAACAGATTGAAAGATTATTTAATCGGGTATTATGATGGATAAAATTATTGCGATTGTTGGTCCAACAGGTGTTGGAAAAACAAAGTTAAGTATTGAATTAGCTAAGAAGTTTAATGCAGAAATAATATCCTGTGACTCTATGCAATTCTATAAAGGTTTGGATATAGGAACAGCTAAAATTAAAACTGAAGAAATGCAAGGTATTAAGCATCATCTACTTGATGTTTTGAACCAAAATGATGAATTTTCAGTAGCTATATATCAAAAAAAAGTACGTGCTAAAATTGATGAGTTACGAGCTAAATCAATAACCCCAATACTAGTTGGCGGAAGTGGATTATATATATCATCAATTCTCTATGATTACCAATTTGAAGGTAAAGAGAGAAGTGCTGTATTCGAGTTAGAACACAAAGATAAAACCACCGAAGAATTAGCTCGTTTACTGAATATTAAAGCACCTGATATAGCCAATAAAACTGATTTACTTAATCGCAGACGAGTACTAAGAAACTTAGATAAAATTCAGGTTAAACAAGAGTTTAAAGCTAAGAATCTATACTATGATAACTCAGTAATAATAGGCCTAGAATTAGATAGAGAAACATTATACAAAAACATTAATTCAAGAGTAGATTTAATGATAGAATCTGGCTTAATTGAAGAAGTAAAATGGTTGTACAGTTTGAAATTAAAAACCCAAGCAACTATGGCTATAGGTTATAAGGAATTATTTCTATATTTGGATGGTAAATCTGACCTTGAAACCAGCGTTGAATTAGTTAAAAGAAACTCTAGAAGATATGCAAAAAGACAGATAACTTGGTTCAAAAATAAGATGAAATGTAATTGGATTCAAGTTGATTTAAATAATTTTAATAATACGATTAATGAAGCAATAGAAATTGTCAATCAGGCATAAAAAAAGGCGTTTTAGACGCCTTTTAGTTTTATTTTTTAGTTGTGAATGGCCAGTTAGGTAAGCCGCCTTTTAAGATGTATATAGGTTTAAAACCCTTCTTAACAAGCTTATTAGCAACTGATTTGATTTGTCCAGAATCTAAGTTGCCATATAGGAATACAGCTTGGTCAGCTCTTATTTTGAAAAGATCTTGTGTAATCGCTTTTTTAGGAAAATTACGACTACCATTAATCTTTTTGACTTTATAATCTTCTTTAGATCTAATGTCGATTAATTGACCTTTTCTCATGTTAGCACGGAAGTCTTCCGCCTCTAACATAACAATATCATCACCACTAGCTTTTTTTCTAGTTGCGATCAAATATCCAATAAATAACCCTAAGGCAATAGGAATAATCCAATTTAATGCATCTTGTATTGCTAAAAACATAATAATCACCTCTTTTTGTCCCACTTTATTATAGTAGAGATGAAATCTATTGTCAATATCGTATTTTTGTAATATAATATCTATTGTTATATAATATACTAGGAGGAAATTATGATAAGTACAAGTGATTTTAAAACAGGGTTAACTTTAGAATACGATAAGAACATATATCAAATAATAGATTTTCAACATGTTAAACCTGGAAAAGGTAGCGCATTCGTAAGAACTAAACTAAGAAATTTACGCGCTAATTCGGTAATTGATATAACATTCAACTCAGGTGAAAAATTCAAACAAGCACAAATTGATAAGTCAATTATGCAGTATTTATATAGTGCAGATGATGTTTATGTATTCATGAACAATGAAACATATGATCAAATAGAATTGCACATATCGAATTTTAAAAATGAAATTTATTATTTGTCTGAAGGAATGAACATTAATATTATTTCCTATGGAGAAGAAATTTTGGGAATAGAATTACCTGATAAAGTTGTATTAGAAATAGCTGAAACAGCTGGTGGAGTTAAAGGTAATACCACTTCAAACGCGACTAAAGCAGCTACAACTAGTTCAGGATTAACTTTGTCAGTTCCACTATTTGTAAACGAAGGCGATAAAATCGTCGTTTCAACAGCTACTGGTAAGTACGATACCAGAGCTAAATAATTTAGAGAGGTGATTTTTTTTGGAAGTTAGTCAGTCCGGGCTCTTATTTCAAGCGGTAAAATTCAGTCCATCATTACTTATAGCGATGCTCGTATTATTAATAATATCTGCATTTTTCTCTATGACTGAGATGGCCTATTCATCTGTGGGAAAACTTAGGGTAAAAACCTTGGTTGAAAAGGATGTATCAGGCTCTAAAAAAGCTTTATGGATAGTTGAACACTTTGATAGAACCCTAACTACATTATTAGTAGGAAACAATCTAGCTAATATCGCATTAGCTACTGTATCTGTAATGTTGTTTACCGGAATATTTAGTTCAATGGCAAACGCAGATACGATTGCTTCAATTATGAATACTGTAGTAATGACAATCGTCATTTTGATTTTTGGTGAAATTTTACCTAAAAGTATAGCCAAAACTCATACAGAAACTATTTGTTTAAAAATAAGTAGTTTTATCTATTTTGTAATAAAAATCATGACACCAATAACTTACCCATTTTTACTGTTAAATCGTAAAGTTATGGCTAAAGTTGAAAATGCCAATAAGATTTCTGTAACCGAATCTGATTTAGAAACAATAATTGATACAATGGAAGAAGAAGGGTCAATTGATGGAGAAGAAGCAGATATGTTACAAAAAGTTTTAGATTTATCAGAAATCACAGTCGAAGAGATTATGACTCCAAGAGTTGATATGATCGCAATCGATGTAGATGAAAATATCGAAGAAGTAACTGATAAATTCTTTAAGAGTAAATTCTCAAGAATTCCAGTTTACGATGATTCAATTGATAATATTATCGGAGTTTTATCTGAAAGAGATTTCTATACAAAACTTATAAAGAAACAAAGTGTTAATCTTAGAAGATTAGTAAGAAAACCAATCTTTGTACCTACATCAACAAAGGTTGATGCTTTAATTGAGCTTTTACAAGCCCAAAATAGCCATCTAGCGTTTGTTGTAGATGAGTATGGTGGATTAGATGGTATTGTTACTATGGAAGATGCATTAGAAGAACTAGTAGGTGAAATCTACGATGAACACGATCAAATTGAAGATAATATAACTAAAATCGATGATATAAATTATATTGTTAATGCCGACTATGATTTGGAAGATCTTTTTGAAGATTTAGAATTAGGTGAAGCACCTATATCTGAATCAACGTCAATTGGAGGATGGCTATTTGAAATCTTCCAGGATATTCCTGAAGTAGACGAAGAAGTTGAGCATATGATATATTACAACCAAGAATACGATGATTTAAGTGAATTAGCTTCTGAGGATACAGCTATCCTGACTTTTAAAGTGTTAAAAGTTAAAAAGCGTAGGATTACACAAGTATTAATGACAATAACAAAACTTGAAAAAAAACAAGAATAAGTGGGGTCCAACCTTGCTTTTTTGAAAGGTAGATATGGAAAGATTACAAAAGATCCTGCAAAAGGCAGGAATTGCTTCTAGAAGAAAAGCTGAAGAGTTAATTCTAGCTGGTAAAGTTGAAGTTAATGGAGAAAAAATTACAGTTTTAGGAACTAAAGCTGATTTTAGTGATGAGATTTTTGTTAACGGAAAAAAAATTAAGGTAGAAGACAAAGTTTATTATGTCTTATACAAACCTGAGGGTTACGTTTCAACCACCAACGATGAGTTTAATCGATTGACTGTTATTGATCTAATACCAGTCAATGAAAAGATTTTTCCGATTGGTAGGTTAGATTATGATACAAGTGGGCTCTTAATCCTTACCAATGATGGGGAATTTGCTAATGCCCTAATGCATCCTAAATTCAAAATAGAAAAGGAATATTCAGCTAAGATAAAAGGTCTATTACGTAAAGAAACTTCAAAGACAATATCAAGAGGTGTAGACTTAGGCGATTTCATTAGTCAAAACTCAAGAATATTCAATGTAAAATATGATGATAAAAAGGCAAATACATTCCTGAATATTACCATTACAGAAGGTAAATATCACCAGGTAAAACGAATGTTTGAGAAATTTGGACATAACGTTTTAAGGCTAAAGAGAGAGCGATACGGTGCAATAACACTAAAAGGATTGAATAAAGGTGATTACCGCGCTTTAAAAATTCACGAAATGAAAAAACTATGGAATTTGAGCCAAAACGGATAGTGAAAATTATATAATCATTTTTTTGTAGGAAATTAATGTTTTTATGGTATAATGTTAAAGGTTATGGAGGCCAATATGAAATATCATAGCATAGCAATAGATGGGCCTGCTGGTGCCGGCAAATCTACAGTAGCTAAAATGTTAGCTAAAAAACTTAATTATGTATATATTGATACTGGCGCTATGTACCGAGCAACTACTTACAAAGCATTAAGTTTAGAAATAGATATCTCAGACCAAAACGCCTTTGATTTCCTCGATGACACAGAATATATATTCAAAGCTGGAGAGCTCTACATGGATTCAGTAAATATGACAGTATTAAACAGACTAAAATCTGTCGCAGACAATGTTTCTTTAGTCGCAAGTCATATACCAGTTAGAAACAAATTAGTAAAACTACAACAAGAAATTGCCAATAAAAACCATGTTTGCATGGATGGTAGAGACATAGGAACAGTAGTTTTAAAAGAGGCAGACCTAAAAATTTTCTTAGTTGCGAGTGTTACAGTTAGAGCAACAAGAAGATTTGAAGAATTAAAAGCACTTGGAATGAATCATACTTTACAATTCTTAATTGAAGACATTCAAAGAAGAGATGATTTAGATTCAAGCAGGGATTATAACCCCCTAAGACAAGCAGAAGACGCGATATTGATCGATACTTCAGATATATCAATAGATGAAGTTACCGATTTATTATATGAAAAATTTATTAGTAAATTAGAAGGAGACATTTAGAATGGGAATTATTGATGACAGCAAATTGTACATCCCTAAGGTTGGAGACGTTGTAACAGGAACCGTAGTTAACGTCACAGATTCAGAGGTATTAGTTGATATAGGTTACACTTGTGAGGGCGTAATTTACAAACAACATATAACCACTGAGAAGATTGGTAGTTTAAAGGATATTTTGAAAATAGACGATCAACTAAAAGTAAAAGTAACACAATTTAGACAAGGAGACGAGTCTGATTCGCTTTTACTATCTAGATTAGATATATTAAGAAAAGAAAAACAAGACAAATTCAGAAATGAATTAGAATTAAATAAAGATGTAACTTTTAAAGTTAAAAAATCAGTTAAAGGTGGATTACTATTAGATTATAATGGTGTAGAAGCTTTCTTACCTGAGTCTTTAATATCTTTGAAAAATGATACAGAAGATAAAGATAGCTTAGTTGGTAAAACGGTTGAAGCTAGAATTATTGAAATCATGAAAAAAGGTAGATTTGAAAGAATCATCGTTAATAGAAAACAACTTCAATATGAAGCAATCAAAGCAGCTGAGAAAGCTGAGTTTGATTCAATTAACGTTGATGATATAATCACAGGTAAAGTAAAAAGAATCACTGATTTTGGTGCTTTTGTATCTATAGGTGAAGTAATTGAAGGTTTAGTACACATTTCAGAGATTTCTCACTACAGAGTTAAAAAAGTTGAAGACTTCTTAGAAGTTGGCCAAGAATTAGAAGTTAAAGTAATCAAAATTAAAGGTAAAAGAATTAGTTTATCTTCTAAAGTATTACTAGAAACTCCTTGGAACTTATTCATTGCTAAATACAATGTTGGCGATAAAGTTGAAGGAACTGTTGTACGCAAAATGCAATATGGTATTCTTTTAGAAGTTGAAAGAGAAATCGTTGGATTATTAAACAGATTCGATTATTCTTGGAACCCTGAAGAGAACCTAGCTGGTACAGTTGAAGTTGGCGATAAAACTGAAGTTAAAATCACTAGTATCAATGCTAGTAAAAAACAATTCTCTTTATCAAAAAAACATTTAAATTATAATCCTTGGGCTGATCTTAAATTCAAAAGAGGCGAATTAGTATCTGCACAAGTAAAAAGAATAGAAGAAAAAGGTGCAATTTTAGAAGTTGAAGGCGTTGAAGCTTTCTTACCAATTGGTGAATGCTCAGTAGAACATATCCAAAGAGTTGATGAAATTGTTAAAGTTGACCAAATTATTACGGCTGAAATTCTTGAATTTTATCCTAAAAACTGGAAAATGACACTTTCTATAAAATCAGTACAAGAAAAGAAAAACCGTGTTGAATATGATAAGAACCTTTCTGAAAATGTAAGTTCTGATCAATCATTAGCGGACTTATTCAAACAATACAAAAAATAGAAATTTGGTGATACTATGTTACCAGTAGTAGCTATAGTTGGTAGACCAAATGTAGGTAAATCAACTTTATTCAACCGTATTCTCGGTGAGAGATTATCTATCACCGATGATTTAGCTGGGATTACTAGAGATAGAATCTATGGAAAGGCGTCTTGGCTTAACAAAAATTTTAGTTTGATTGACACGGGGGGCATCGAGATTAGCGATGCACCTTTTTTAACTGAAATCAAAGCCCAAGCTGATATCGCAATTGAAGAAAGTGATGTTATCATATTTGCAGTTGATGGACGTGATGGACTTTTACCTACCGATAGAGATGTTATGGCAATGCTTTATGCATCAAACAAACCAATAATAGTAGCGGTTAATAAACTTGAATCAGAAAAATATCGTGAAAATCTCTATGATTTTTATGAACTAGGAGCTACATCAGTTGTAATGATTTCATCTGCACATGGACTTGGAATAGGTAACTTACTGGATGAAGTAATCACACATTTACCTGATGAAACTGAAGATGAGTACGGTGAAGACTACAGAAGAATCGCAATCATTGGTAGACCAAATGTTGGTAAATCATCACTAACAAATGCTATGTTAGGGAATGATAGAGTAATAGTATCTGACAAAAGTGGAACCACCACTGATTCAATTGATACTGAGTTTACTAGAGATGATATCAACTATGTAGCCATTGATACAGCAGGTATGAGAAAACGCGGTAAAATCTATGAAAACATTGATAAATACGCTAATCTTAGAGCTATGTCAGCGATTGAGCGTAGTGATGTATGTCTAGTATTAATTGATGCTGAAACAGGTATTCAAGCTCAAGATAAACATATTGCTGGTTATGCATTAGATAATCATAAAGCCATAGTATTAGTAGTTAACAAATGGGATACCCTTAAAAAAGATGACCATACCATGAATGAATGGGAAAAAGATATTAGAAAAGAATTTAGGTTCCTAAGCTATATACCAATTGTTTATGTATCTGCTTTAACAAAAGCTAGAATAAAAACATTATTTCCAGTTATAAATGCAGCCTATGAAAACTATGATCGTAGAGTTTCAACATCAGCTTTAAATGAAGTTATTCAAGAAGCTATGATATTAAATCAACCTAAAGAGTATCATACAAAAAGGTTGAAAGTATTTTATGCAACTCAAGTTAAAACAAAATGTCCAACGTTCGTTTTATTCGTTAATGATACCGAATGTATTCATTTCTCATACTATAGATATTTAGAAAATCGACTTAGAGAACGTTTTGATTTCAAAGGCACACCGCTGAATTTAGTCCTTCGTAATAGAGAATAGCCATAATTTGTCAAAAATTTGGCTTTTTTTTGTAAAAATTTCACTTTTTTTATAAAAAAACATTATTTTTTCGCTATATGTCTTGCTTTTTTCGAAATTAACCCTTATAATTTAAATATCAATAAAAAGGAGGAATAAAATATGAACAAATCAGAATTAGTAGCCCGCATTGCTGACTTAGCTGACTTATCTAAGAAAGATGCAGAAAAAGCTTTGAATTCTACAGTGTTAGCAATTCAAGAAGCTTTAGTAAAAGGGGAAAAAGTAGTTTTAACTGGTTTTGGAACTTTCGAAGTTAAAGAAAGAAAAGCTAGAGTAGGACATGACCCAAGAACTGGTGCTAAAATTAATATTCCTGCATTGAACGCTCCGACTTTTAAAGCTGGTAAAGTTTTAAAAGAAAAAGTACGTTAGGAAATAAAACAAGGCTATCCAAAATAGCCTTTTTTATTTGAAATTTATTATATAACAAAAAAACACTTCCAAACTGGAAGTGTTATAATGTCGTATTTTTTTAATAGTAAATCCCGTAAACCATTAAAATATAGAGCACATAGGCTAGTAGATTATTAGCGAAATGTACGCCTATGGTAACAAAGATGTTTTTATTAGAACGATAGTAGATATAACCGAATGTCATACCCATAGTAATATATGGAATAGATTGAATAAAGTCTCCATAAGCAATTACATGCATTAATCCAAATATAACTCCGGTTGCGATAATCGCAACTATATGATTAGTTTTTGGTTCAAAAAAGTTATAAATAACTTTTCTGAATATTACTTCCTCAACTACCGGTGTAAACACACATAATAATAGGAATAACATTACTAGCTGGAGTGGATCATCGGAGAACAAATTCTGAATAGCCATTTCGTTTTGGCTAGTTCCTGTTTCACCTAACAATGTAAGTAGAAGGTTAGAAACTAGTAGAGCAGCATATACCATAAAGAAACCCGAAACTATATAACCTATATTTTTTCTAACATCTAGTTTAAATTTAGATAAATCTGATTTGAAGCTATCTTTATCTATTAACAAGAATAGAGCAGCGGAAATCATAACTGGTAATAAACTAAGTACAGTATAGAAATTATCACTAGCATCAAAACCATATTTAACTGTGTATGTGGCTGGATCAAAATCGGTTTCGACTGAATCATTCAAAGTGAATGAATCACCCTTTAATATACCCTCTTCGGAAACTGTATAGACACCATAAGAGGTACCATCTTCATCAAAAAACTCAAAATCGACCCATAACTTAGGCAAATCGTACTCGGTATTGTTTTGTAAAGTACCATTTATCGAGATTAAATATGGATATTGTTCATCTGTATTATCACTAACATCAATAGCTGGATCAGCGATAACGACGATGTTTGCTAAAATTGTATCTGATTCTGGGTATTGTAAATCAAAAACAACTCCTGAAGCAAAACTGAATACCAAAGACACTAAAACGTATACCATTAACAATATGCCGTTTTTCTTTTGGTTGTTAGCGTGTTTGTAAAATTCATCTATATTTTGATTTTCGTTAGAGTATTGTTGCTCAGGTTGTTTATCAAATAAATCATCAAATTCGTTCATATATTCACCTCATCAATAAATATTATAATATAATTAGTGATATTTGTATATAGGTATCTTTCAGTTTTAATTTGTCTCTATAGATTGACAAATTCACACATTCAAGTATAATGGTTATAGATACAGAAACGGAGTGATAACATGCCAAGAAAGTCATTTGCAGTTATAGGTGTTGGTCGTTTTGGGCTTGCCTTAATTGATGAGTTAGTTAATTTGGATGCTAATGTATTAGTTATCGATAAAAATTTTGAAAAAATTGAAAAAATTGCTAAATCAGTTACTAATGCTATTTGTTTAGATTCTACAGATATAGATGCACTTAGAGAAATAAGCATTTCGTCTTATGATACGGTTATTGTTGCTACAGGAATGAATGTTGATAATTCAATTCTTACAACATTAATTCTTAAAGATTTAGAAGTAAAAGAAATCTATGTTAAAGTTCAATCTGAATATCACGCTAGAGTTGTTGAAAAATTAGGTGTGAATCCAGAACATTTAATTTGGCCTGAACAAGCAACTGGTAAAAGATTAGCTAAAATCTTAATCTCAGGTAATTTCTTAGAGTATTTACAGTTAGACCAAGAATATAGTCTAATATCTACAAACGTATCTAAGAAACTAATAGGTAAAAACTTATTAGAATTAGATATAAGAAAGAAATTTGGCGTTAATATCATAGCTATTAAAAGAAATGATAGAATAACAATACCTAGTTCTCAAACGCCTTTTGAGGTAAAAGATGAAGTTTTACTAGTAGGTAGGAATGATTTAATCCAAAAATTTACTACATGGCTTCACACTAGAAACAAAGCATAATATCAAGGTTGAGAGAAATCTTAACCTTTTTTTTAACGGATTATTCATAAAAGTAAAAAATATGTTAGAATTATTACAGGTGATTTAAATGAAAGACATTTTAATAGCCACGCAAAATGAAGATAAAATGAAAGAATTCAAAGCCGCTTTAAACCCTTTTGGATATAATTGTATATCTTTGAATGATGTTAAATTTAAAGGAGAGATTATTGAAGATGGTTTAACGTTCTTTGATAATGCCTACAAGAAAGCCCAAACAATCTCACTTAAATATAATTTGATAACACTAGCAGATGATTCTGGGTTGGTAGTTAATGCCTTACCTAATGAGCTAGGCGTTAATTCTAAGCGTTTTTCAAAAGAAGCCACCTATGAAGCCAATAACAACTTATTATTAGAGAAACTAGAGAATTCATGGGATAGAACCGCTTATTTCGTGTCACAGCTAGTACTTTATTATCCTAACGGTAAATTCTACACATATCAAGGAAGAGTCTATGGTGAGATAGCTAAGACGTTTAAAGGAAACAATGGCTTTGGCTATGATCCTTTATTTCATATACCAGAACTAGATGTGAGAATGTCTGAACTTACAAAATTTGAGAAAAACCAAGTAAGTCATCGGGGTAGAGCAATCCAAAGACTTGTTGAGGATATAAAAAATGAAACTATTATTATTTAGTGATAATCATCGTGATAGACAATCTGTCAAAGATGTAGTAAAACTTTATCCTAACTTGGATAGATATATTTCATTGGGTGATTCAGAAATGCGAGAATCAGAATTAACTGAGTTAAATGTCTTTGGAGTTAAAGGTAATTACCCCTATGAACCTAAATTCCCTAAAGAACTAACATTAGTTTTGGAAGGCGCAAAAGTATTTCTAACTCATGGACATCTCTTTTCAGTAAAAATGGGATTAAAGAGGTTATTAAACTATGGTTTATATAATGATGTGGATATCATATGTTTTGGTCACACACATAGACCATTAATAAAAGAGATTCAAGGCGTAGTTTTTATAAACCCTGGGTCACTCTGTAGTAGAAAATTGCATAATAAAAGTAGTTATGCTTTATTGGAAATAACAAAAAACAATATAAATGTAGAAATAAAGACTCTTGAAGGTAAAGTATTACTTAAATATACTAAACAAAGGTGATGTTTTGGACAACCAAACTAAATTCAATGAATTAAAAAAGCAAAAAAAGAATGAAAATACAATTGCAGAACTAAATAGCTTACTGTCCTTATTAAAGAAAGAAAAAGACAGTGTTTTAGCTATGGAAGTTCTAATGTATCTCTCTGAATGTTATAAGTATCTTAGACAACACGATAAAACAATCAGTTTTCTAGAAAAAGAAATCAATGATGATTTCTTTAATCAAAGAGAAAATCGCCTTAAGGTAATTGATGAATTGGTTAGAACCTTACTTAGAACCGAAGACTTCATTAAATTGAAATCAGTACTCTTTACTAGAGAACGATTTTTGTCTAATGATCATCAGAAAGTAATGCAAAAATTCTATTACGCTGTTTGTCATGAAGGATTAAAAGAAAACAAACTAGCTATAGAATATTTAGTCAGCATTAAAGATAATATATCTAACAGTAACCTTGTTAGTAAGTACCTAAAACTATCGATGTTGCAGCTAAAAGAATCTCATTTAGCAAAAGCCAAAGAATACTACAATCTAGCTGTTAAATTTGATCATAAAACTAGAAACCCTATCTTTCACCTAGCAGAATCAGATATTCTGTATTTTGAAGGTAATTATCAAGATGCTTTAGCTAAGTATCAGGAGTATTTTATTAAATCCAAAAATAAAAGAAGATATCTTGATAGATATATTTTAATCAATATTAAGCTTAACCGCCTAGATGAGGCTTGGAGGTTCTACCAAGAATTTTTACCTGTTATTAAGACTTTGGTTTCTAGGAATTATCGATTAGTCTTTTATATGGCAGCTAAAATCCTAACCAAAGAGTTAAGTAATACTTTAGAGTCTGATAAACTAGATTACTTGATTCAAGATTTAGAACCAAGTAAACCGATGCTTAATCAATTTGACAATGTGTACAGGTTGTTGTCTTTAACATTTAAAAACAAAAGGTATTTAAAAGAAAGAGATATTGTTTTAGATATTTTTAGAGGAATCAATTCTTTATATAAGTTTCAAAAATTATTGTTTATTAGAAAAACTGATGAATCAGTAAGCTTTTTACATCTGTCTAAGTCCTTATTGTTAGAAAAAAACCCTAAAATAACTGAATATAGTCAAACATTGATCCAAGAAATCATTAACACAAAACCAATAAATGACCTCTATATGTATGATGACTTGGGAAAATATTCTAAAGGTATGTACAAAACAGTAGATACTTCCTATGTTTTTGTGAATGGAATCAAGAGAAACAACTCTTTTGATTACTTTGTTGTATATTCTACTGATAATGAGAATTTTGATTTTCAACAAAAACTAGTCCTACTTGCTAATGAAATATTGAAGAAACAACTGTTTGATTTTGATATCAATATCAAACAGTTCAGATTATTTAATAACTACAAAAACTTATTTAACCAAGAAAACATTGGCTTAGTAAAGATAGAAAAGAATATTATGCATATTCTAAATGAACACGCTAAAAACATTCTAGGCATTGATGACGAGTATTTAGCTTTTGAAGAGTTTCAAAATTATCTACAGAAGAAAGTATTTATCGATGAATTCCTTTATACTGATAAACTTGTTCTTAATATAAAACATAAAGAAGATGTAAGAAAAGTAGAGTTCTCTATTATTAAAGATGATTTGATTATCTTTGCGATAGTAAAAGAATATCATGAAGAGACTGAAAATTCATATATCAATCAATTTATCAATATAGCAAATGAAAACCAATTACTTGAAGACAATACTCAATGTGGGCCTAAAACAATAGTGTTATTAAATATTCATAACTATCTAAGGTTCTTTAAGGATTACAACTATGCTAGATATCAAGAGTTACTGAAATTATTGATAGAAAAGATTAAAGAGTTATCAAAACAACATTTTGAAAATATCTATTTGGAATCTTTTAATCTAATCTACCTAGCAATAAAATCAACAGATAAACGGGTAGTTAATCGGATAGTAACAGGAATCTTTAAAGAAAAAACTGATTTTGATATTAGAGCGTCAATCCTACAAGTAAATCAAAGTTTTACTTATGATAAACTTATTCAACTAAGATATCTTAATTCTTTAACAAGTCCGGAATCTAGATATATTCATGATAATAAAAACTTTAGGTATAATCTTGAATTAGCCAAAACAATCCTAATAAATATAAACAAACTATTAGCTAAAAAAGATATTCCGCTTAATTACCAAGCAATTGGTAATTGGCAGACTAATGAAGTTGAATACTTAAATGTTGAGATTTCATCAAAAGCTATGTTAGGCGAAAGAAGTAGCCTAACCAGAGTACTGAAGGCAGCCAATCTAGAAGTAGAATGGGATACACTTGTTACTAATAATTTAGTCAAGGAAATAAAGAAATCGAAACAAAAAGCAAAATTCTTTATAGATTTATCATATAAAACATACACTGATATAAAAGCCATAAAGAAAATTATTAAAAAAATTGAAAACATAGGTGATAGTTTAAGTAATTATACCTTTGGTTTAGATTTACAAAGTGAAGTAAATATAGAGATAATTGTACCGACTTTAGATTATCTTAAAGAGAAACAAATCAAGTTGTTTGGATATAACTTTATAAACAAAATTGATATAAATAACTATGGTATGTTCAAATACTTCAATTATCTATTTTTGGATATTAAAGAATTACAAATTAGAAACCTTGAAAAATTTATCCAAATATTAAATGATTTAGGTATTAAATACATCCTAAACCACCACCAATCAACCCTGAAAAAATCTGATTTAGAGAGATTCAATATTAGCTATGTAATTGGCGATATATTCCCTAAATATGAAAGCGTTACCATAACGAAATCATAATTTCAGATTATTCTTTATGCTATAATTATAATAGTCTTGGAGAGTGATAATACAATGAAAAAAGAATGGTGGAAATCAACCGCAATTTACCAAGTAACTTTAAGTAGTTTTTTTGATGGAAATAATGATGGAATAGGTGATTTTAAAGGTTTAACTACAAAACTTAATTACATAAATGACCTAGGAATAGGAACAATCTGGGTGTCACCACACTATGATTCACCAATGGACGATAACGGTTATGACGTCAGAGATTTCTATAAAGTTAACTCTGATTACGGGACCATAGATGATTTCAAAACATTAATAAATGAAGCCCATAAATTGAATATAAGAATAATAACTGATTTAGTGTTAAATCACACTTCAGATGAAATAAAATGGTTCAAAATCGCCTGTGATCCAAATCATAAAGACTATGATAAATATCACGATTTTTATATATGGCAAAAACCTAAGTATGATGAAAATGGAAATAGAATGAGACCGACTAGATGGTTAAGTTGGTTTGGCGGTCCTACCTGGGATTATATTCCTGAGGTTGGGGAATACTATTTGCATATCTTTTCAAAAAAGATGCCAGATTTAAATTGGCATAATGAGAACCTAAGAAACGAAATGAAAAAAGTTATTAAATATTGGATTGATTTGGGTGTTGATGGTTTTAGAGTAGATGCGGCAAATCACCTCGAAAAGAATTGGGATTTTCCCGATGCATTTCCAGGTTACGAAAATTTTTCATCAATTCCAAGACACCATGATTATATCGAAGAACTTGCTAAAGAGTTTTTTATACCTAATAATCTTTTAACAATTGGTGAATCCGGTGGAGCTACCCAAGAAGAAGCTCTTAAGTATGTAGGTTATGAATCACCTGAATTTAACCTTCTTATACATTTTGGCCATGTTTGGGCAGATACAGATGATTCAAATGGAATCACAACTGGAAAATGGGGAAAAGGAGCACTTAGATTAAGCGATATCAAAGGATCATATAATCATTGGTTCAATCTACTTAATGGAAAAGGCTGGAATTTAATTTATTGGCATAATCATGATCATCCTAGAGTCGTTTCACATTATGGAAACGACAAGGAATATCGAGAAATCTCAGCTAAAATGCTAGCAATAACATTATACTTCATGCCTGGAACTTCTATAACCTATCAAGGTGAAGAAATCGGTATGACCAATTTGTTATACGAAGACATAAAAGAGTTTAGAGATGTTGAAGCGTTCACTGAATACAACAATTTTATCCAAAAAGGTGCATCAGTAGAAATGGCCATGCAAGCATTGAGAGATCGTTCAAGGGATAATGCTAGAAGTCCAATGCAGTGGACTAGCGGTAAATATTCAGGATTCTCTAAAACAAAACCCTGGATGAACGTAAACTATAATTATAAAACAATTAATGTTGAGAATGATATAGAAAATAATGACTCAATATTGGATACCTACAAATTTATTCTCAAGCATAGAAAAGCAGATGAAGATAACATCATCTATGGAGATATCGAGTTTGTTGATCTTGATAGTCAAGAAAATTTTGTGTATTTCAACCATGGATTAAATAAAGAATATCTAATAATAGGTAATTTTACTGGAAATACTATTGAAGTTAATCTAGAACAATACGATATAACTAATTTTGAGTATTTCTTTAGTAATTGTACTTCTAAACCATTAAATAACCATTTTGTTTTAAAAGCATATGAGGCATACGTTTTTACAAAAAATAAATAATACCTTAAAAAGCGAAGAAATAGTCTTCGCTTTTATAATAACAGGGGTCTAAAATGCTTTTATTATTTATATAACTGTGTTAAAATATTATTAATTGAGAGTTGGGTGGCAGATTATGAGAAGGTCAGAATTTCGTGAAAAAGTAGTGTTTTTATTGTATATTAAATCACTAAATGGTGAGTTTCAAAACGATGAGTATTCAAAAGAGATACTTACGAGATTTGAAGCTATAAATCAACATGTAGCAGAAGTTGATGAGGTTATAAGTAATAATTTGATTGGATATACAATAGATAGATTAAATGTTGTGGATTTAGCAATTGTAAGGAACGCTGTATTCGAAATGATGTTTACGCAGTTACCTACAGAAATCGCGATTAATGAAGCAATTAATCTTACGAAGAAATTTTCTAATTTAGATGATGACGCAGCTAAAAGATTCAACAATAAGCTTCTTGATAATATAAAGGATAGCCTTAATAAGTAATGGAAAGAAAACATCTAACAGTTACTGCTTTAAATAGATATTTGAAATATAAATTTGATAATGATCAAAATCTTCAAAAAATCCTATTAAAAGCTGAAATATCTAATTTTAAAAGGCATAGCCGAGGTCATTTGTATTTAACACTTAAAGACGATAACTCTCAAATTAGTTCAATTATGTTTCAGACCCAAACCAGAACTCTTAATTTTAAACCAAAAGATGGTGACAAGGTAATAGTTGAGGGACATATTTCTGTATATGAACCCTATGGAACTTACCAAGTCTATATTAAAAAAATGGATTTAGACGGAGTAGGCGATCTATATTTAGCTTATGAAATGTTAAAAGATAAACTCGAAAAACTTGGGATGTTCAGTGCAGAACATAAAGTAAGTATTCCAAAATATCCTAGGTCAATTGGTGTAATAACAAGTCCGACTGGTGCGGCAGTAAGAGATATCATTAATGTGATATCAATTAGGTATCCTCTAGCTAAAATAATTGTATACCCAGCACTAGTACAAGGGATAAACGCAAAAGAATCAATAGCTAATCAAATCAACCAATGTAACATAGATAGTTTAGTAGATGTTATTATTGTTGGTAGAGGTGGTGGATCTATTGAAGATTTATGGGCTTTTAACGAGGAAGTAGTAGCTAGAGCAATCTACGCTTCTAAAATCCCAATAATCTCAGCTGTTGGCCATGAAACCGACTTTACTATCGCTGATTTTGTCAGTGATTTAAGAGCTTCTACACCTTCACATGCTGCAGAAATAGCTGTGCCAAGTAAAATAAATATAATTAAAAACTTAAATAACTATAAGGAACGTCTATCTGCTTCACTATCAAGGACGTATGAACTAAGCTACAAACATTTGAAACAAGTATTTTCAAGTAATCTTTTAAGGAATCCTGAAAAGATTACAGAAAGCACAAGACTTAAACTTATATTTTTAGAAGAAAAACTAAATGCTTATAAGCCAGCAAAACAAATCAAAAGCTTTAATGACAGCATTAAATCATATAAAATCAGACTAAATCAAAGAATACATGCAGTATTAAGAGATAATCAAAATGATTTTATTAATGTAAGTCAAAAACTGGAATTAGTTAACCCATTATCAATTATGAAAAAAGGTTTTACGGTTGTTAAACAGGGTGAAAAAATAATGAAATCAGTAGAAACTGTAAATATAAAAGATAATATTGATATAGATTTCCATGATGGAAGTCTTAAATGTCATGTATTGAAGAAGGTAGTGAAATAGATGAGTGATATAACATTTGAACAAAAAATGGAAAAATTAGAAAAATTAGTCAAACAATTAGAAGCAGGAGATAATTCATTGGATGATTCTGTTAAATTATACCAAGAAGGTATTACTCTAGCAAAAGATTGTCATGAAGAATTACAAAAAGCAGAAAAAGCAATAATTAGTCTGAAAAGCGAGAACGGATTAGTTGATTTTTCAGAATAGATTGGTGTAAATATGAACTTACTTGAGATTAAAGAACCTAAATTTATAAAAGATTTATCAGTAGAAGAACTAAACGAATTAGCAAGTGAAATTCGTTCTTTTATAATTGATAAAGTATCTAAATCTGGTGGTCATCTATCTTCTAATCTAGGTATCGTTGAATTGACAATCGCTTTGCATAAGGTTTTTGACTCACCAAATGATAAAATTATCTTTGATGTCGGACATCAAAGTTATACACATAAAATTTTAACTGGTAGAGCTAAAGACTTTGATACTTTAAGAAAATTTAGAGGGTTATCTGGTTATCAAAAACGTAGTGAATCAATTCACGATGTTTGGGAAGCTGGACACTCTTCAACTGCAATAGCTGCGTTAGCTGGATTTGAAATTTCAGATAAGGCTAAACACAATAACAATAAAAACATCGCTGTAGTTGGCGATGGTAGTTTAAATTCAGGATTATCATTCGAAGCTTTAAATTACCTAGGTCATTATAAGGGAGTAGCTCCAATTATCATCTTAAATGATAATGAAATGAGCATTTCTAAAAATGTGGGTAGGATGTCAAGACTTCTTATTAAGTTAAGATCTTCTAAGATGTATGTATCAACAGCTGCATCTAAAACAAGATTTCCAAAGTTTATCTATAACTGGAAAGTAAGAATTGCCAATATGATTAGAGGCTTCGCTGGAAATATATCTTTATTTGATGAATTTGGGTTTTCATACTATGGTCCAATAGATGGACATGATATTAAAACTATGGTTAAGTTTTTAAAAATAGCAAAAAAACGTAATAAACCAATTGTAATTCATATAGTTACTAAAAAAGGTAAAGGTTACGCGCCAGCAGAACAAGATGTAATTGGTGCTTGGCACGGTGTTGGTAAGTTTAATATAGAAACTGGAGAGAGTTTAAAGAAAATTCCAGAAAATATGCTTTCATGGAGTAGTATTTTTAGTAAGCATATTGAAGAGTATGCCAAAAACAATGAAAACTTCAGAGTAATTGTCCCAGCCATGATATATGGATCATCACTAGTTGATTTCCAAAAAAAATATCCTAAGAAGATTATTGATGTCGGAATCTGTGAATCTTTCGCTGTCTGTTTTTCAGCTGCGTTAGCTATAAACGGTATGCAGATATATATTCCTATTTATTCTTCATTCCTTCAAAGAGCTTACGACCAAGTATCACATGACCTAGCTAGACAAGACATTAAAGTTGTTATCGGAATTGATCATGCAGGTGTAGTCGGTGCTGATGGAGATACCCATCAAGGGTTATATGATATCGCTTATTTGAGACATATTCCTAATATTGAAATCGTTCAACCAACAACTATGTTAGAAGCAAAACAATTATTGGATTATGCTTTTAATCATTCTAACCATAGTGTGGCATTAAGATATTCTAAAGGAAACTCATTAATCATGAATTGTGAGACTTTTGAACCAATCAAAGCTCCAAGTTGGGTTGAAGAAAACAATCAAGGAGAATTTAACCTAATAGCCTATGGAGATAATTTCATAAGGATGAGTGAGTACATAAACACTAAAAAACTACCAATCAATGTATATAATGCTAGATTTATAAAACCATTTGATAATAAGATGGTTACTAAAATATTAAATTCAAACTTAAAAACATTTGTTCTTGAAGACGCAACGATTGTATCTGGACTCGGTGGTGCAATATTTGAATACGCTCAAGCTAATGACTTAAATACTAACAACCTAAAGATACTAGGATTACCAGATGAATTCATTGAACATGGGTCTGTCCAAGATATCTATAAACTATATGGTTTAGACACAGAATCAATCATTAAAAAAATCATGTCCTAATGAGGTGATATTTTGTTAAAGCACTTACAAATATCAAACTACGCAATAATTAAAGAATTATCTTTAGATTTCTATTCTGGAATGACAGTCTTAACAGGAGAAACTGGAGCAGGAAAAAGCATCATAATTGATGCTATTTCTTTATTGTTGGGGGAAAGAGCCTCAAAAGAAATGATATCATCAAAATCTGACAGCGCAACCGTGATTGGGAGATTTACTCTTGATAATGATAAAATTAAAAACATTCTAAAAAACAATGATATCGATTATTTAGATGAAATTGAAATTCAAAGAACCATCAACAAAGATAATCGCAATAACATTAAGATTAATAATCAAAACTCATCAATTAAAGTGTTGAAAGAATTAGCAATTAACCTAGCTGATATTCATTCACAGTTTGATACCAATAGATTAATCAATCCAGATAACTACCTTGCTTTAATAGACAATTACCGAAAAGAGAAAATCACCAACTATATAAAGGTCTACCAAAACACCCTTGAGAGTTATAAAATAGTACTTTCTAGCTATAACAAAGCTGTTAAAGATAAAGAAAACACTTTAAAACAACTAGACCTATATAATTTTCAATTAAGTGAATTGAATACATTAGATCTACAAATTGATGAAGAAACACAGTTGACAGAACAAATAAATCTTTTAGAAAACCTTGATAAAATCAATAGTGTGTTGGAAAAATTCAATTCAGTTATACGTGAAGAGAAAGTTTTAGACAATATTTACGAGCTAAAATCAGATGTTGAATCTATATCTAGCACATCAGCTGAGTTCTCTGATTTATCTAAACGTCTAAATGATGTATATTATGAATTAGAAGATGTCCAACAGTCATTGGGTAATAAGTTAAACAATCTAGATTATAATCAAGATGATTTTGATTCTATGATAAATCGTCTAAACGATATAGATAGAATGAAACGTAAATATCAAAAAACAGCTTCAGAATTAATTGAATATAAAGAATATTTAGATAGTGAAGTCAATAAAGCTACTAACTATGATGAGCTGTTAGAAGAAATACATCAAGAATTAGTAGTGAAGTTTAACACAGTTATGGAAGACGCATCTAAACTTAGAGCTTTTAGAAAAGATATCGCAAAAAAAATAACAAAAGAGATCAAAGAAACCCTTCGTGATTTGGTTATTTTAAATGCTGATTTTGAAATTCGATTTTTGGATAGCTTACCTATTGATGAATTTGATAGTGCTATCTACCAAAATACAGGAATAGATAACATAGATTTTTACATCTCAACCAATAAAGGTGAACCATTAAAGCAGTTATCAAGAACTGCCTCTGGTGGAGAGATGAGTAGAGTAATGTTAGCATTCAAGTCAATATTTGTGAGAAGCAATAAAATATCTACAATCATCTTTGATGAAATCGATACTGGTATTTCTGGATATATAGCTAAACAAATAGCTAATAAAATTAGAGAAATCTCTAAAATTAGTCAAGTAATCTCCATTACACACATTCCACAAGTAGTAGCCACAGGCACACACCATTTAGCGGTTAAAAAACAAATTATTAAGAATCATACAAAAATATTTGTAAGTTACTTAAACTATCAACAACGAATTGAAGAGATAGCTAAGATGATTAGCGCTGATAAACTAACAGAAGCTAGTTTAGAAAGCGCAAAAGAATTATTGATATCAGAGTAAAAAAAAATGCGATTCTATATCGCTTTTTTTTATTGAGTTAGTACTTTATTAAGTTAGTACGTTAATCATACCGTATATAGCGGCAATAAGCATTCCGAGGAACATCCCAGCTGCTAAGATTACGATGATGATTTTACCAACATTACTCTTCGTAGGATTGAAAGCTTTCATTCCGCGAGTTGTTTCTGTTTTGCTTTTTTTAGTTTTGTTATTTGGCATTAAATTCACCCCTATTTATTATTTACTCAATATATTATAAACTATTAACTAGAAAAAAGAAAGAGTTAAATACTGATATTATATTTTTTTAAAAAATCAATTACTTTTTTGGTTAGATAATTAGGAGTAGAAGCCCCACTAGATACTGATATAGTATTTACGTTAACTAAATCTAAAGGGTTAATATCATCAACTGATTCAATTAGTAGAGTTTTGGTTTTAGTTATGTTTTCACTGATTAAGGCAAGATTTTTAGTATTGTTACTACGAGGATCTCCTACTATATAACATAAGTCAACAGATTTATTAGTTTCTAGAATCGCTGTTTGTCTTAACCTAGTGGCATTGCAGATTTCTTCTGATATTAAAGTGTTTGGGTAGATATGAATAATACTATCTATAATTCCTTTAATTTCAATCAAACTAAAAGTGGTTTGGTTAGTAACAAATATAGGCTTTTTAATACCCAATGGAATATTATCTGCATCAACAACTAAAGTAATATCATGAGCTAAACTTATAGCAGCATTAGCTTCTGGATGGTTTAATTTCCCAATATATAAAATGTGATAACCAGCTTTTTCATGTTTTTTTATTAAATCAAAAGTCTTTTCGACATCTTCACAGGTAGCATCTATAAAATTGATTTGTTTTTTAGAAAGCTTTTCTTTAACCATTGGATTTGTCCCATGAGCACTTAGTACTACGGTTCCATTAGAAATTTCGTCTACTAACTCTAATCTAGTTTTTTTTCTGTCATCAAGCGTAATAACGCCTAATTTAGTCATTTCCTCAACTACATACTTATTGTGAACGATATAACCAAGTATATAAATAGGTTTATCAACTGTATTATCAGCAACGGCTTTTCTAACAGCAGCTATAGCTTTTGTGACACCTTTGCAGTAACCTCTTGGGGTAATACTGATAACTTTCATAGTTTGGCTCCTTTTGATTTACTTTTATTAATATATATTATATAATATAAGTGAGATTTTTACAAAGGAAAATGCCATGATAAAATTTAAAGAAACGTATATTAACGATGCATTAAAAGAAATGAAATTTAAGGAACTAACTGATGTTCAAAAACAAGTTATTCCATTAATTGAAAAAAAACGAGATTTAATAGTTGAAGCGAACACAGGGTCAGGAAAGACCCACGCTTTTTTATTGCCGATTTTTGAAGACCTAGATGTAAAGTCTGAAAAAATACAAGCATTAATTATAGCACCAACTAGAGATCTTGCTAAACAAATTCATAAATTCGCTATGCAAATAGCAAGCCATTCTAAAACCAAGATTAATATTGGTCTATTTATTGGTGGAATGGATAAACAAGATGTTATCGCTAAATTAAAAACAAGAACACCACATATAGCCATTGGTACTCCAGGTAGAGTTATTGATTTGGCTGTTAAAGAAAATGTATTGAAAATTTACACTGCAAAATATTTAGTCATTGACGAAGCCGATATGACTTTAGACAAAAACTTTATTGGAGAAGTTAATACTATTCTTAATATTGTTAGTAAGGACTGTGTTAAAACTGTATTTTCAGCAACGATACCGGAAGCTTTAAGAACTTTCTTAAAAGACTACTTATCTAATCCAGTAATTATTAACGTTCATCCAGAAGATGTTTCAAGTTTAAACATTAAACATTACTTCATTAAAACTAGAGAACAAAACAGGTTTATAACACTTAAAAAACTAGTTGACGTTATTAATCCGTATTTAGCTATTATATTCTGTAACACCAAAGAATCAAGTGAAGAAGTCTATGCTTGGATGAAAGACCAAAAGAAATTGGTTACTTTAATTCATGGGGGATTAGACTATCGTAAAAGAAAACAATTAACAAGAAGAATCAGCAATCTAGAATTCCAATACATAGTCGCAACCGATATATTTGCTCGTGGTATTGATATTGAAGGTATTAGTCATATCATTAACTATGAGTTACCAAAAAACATTGAGTTTTATATTCATAGAACTGGTCGTACAGGTAGAGTTGATTTTGATGGAGTTGCTATCTCAATGTATGAATTTGATGATAACCAATATCTAGATAGACTTGAAAGCAAAGGTATTAAAAGTCAATACAAAGAAATTAAGAATTCTGAGTTAGTTGATACAACAGTTAGAAATAAGCGTACAAAGCGTGAAAGAAAAGAAAATGAATTAGACTACGCAGCAAAAGCTAAAATCAGAAAGCCTAAAAAAGTAAAACCTGGTTATAAGAAAAAATACAAAGAAGCAATTGAATCAGAAAAGAAAAAAATCTTTAAAAAAAGGAGATAATCTATGCCTTTAAATGTTGTCCTATATCAACCTGAAATCCCTCAAAATACAGGAAACATCATGAGAACATGTGCAGGGACTAATGTTTTATTGCATTTGATTAAACCCCTGGGATTCAAATTAGACCCTAAATATATGAAAAGAACAGCAGTAAACTATTTAGAACATGTAAACTACATGGTTTACGAAGATTATGCTGATTTTAAAAGCAAAAATCAAGGTAGATTTATATTTCTTACTAGGTATGGCAAGAAGAACCCAAGAGAATTTGATTTATCTAATGTTGAAGAGAATATCTATTTAGTTTTTGGTAAAGAATCCACAGGTATTCCCAAAGAGATACTAAGAGAACACCTTGATGATTGTGTTAGGTTACCTACCAATGATAAAATAAGAAGTTTAAATCTATCTAATTGTGTTGCAGTAATGATTTTTGAAGTTCTAGCTCAACAGAACTACCCAGATTTATCACAGGAGGAACCTCGCACCCTAAAAGGATCAAACTGGTTAATGGAAGACTAAAAAACAGAGGAGTGATTAGGAATGTATCAAAACAACAAGATAGTACTTCATAGTTATAAACACGATCAATCACTTCATAGAGTATGGAAAAATGAAACAATATTAGAAGATAATGAAGATTTTATTGTAGTTGCCAATAAAAAAACTCGCGTTGTAGAAGCGAATGGAAGATTTTGGTACACAAAAGAGCCCTCAGTGTCTTTCTTTTTTAAAAATCACTGGTACAATGTTATTGGTATTATTAAAAAGGAACAAATAAGTTATTATTGTAATCTTAGTAGTCCGATTCTAAGAGACGAAGAAGCTCTCAAATATATAGATTACGATTTAGACGTTAAAGTAGAAGATGATTATACTTACAACTTATTAGACATGAACGAATATAAAAAACATCAAGTAACAATGAATTATCCTGAAAACGTCAAAAAAATTCTATTATTAGAGTTAGATCATCTAAGAGATAGAATTGACAATAGAGAATTTCCATTCAAAAAAGAAGATGTTAGAGAATGGTATAAAAAATATTTAGAATTAGAAGGAGAGTAACTATGCTTAAAGATCCAAGATTACAAAAACTAGCTAAAACGTTAGTAACCCACTCAGTAGGTGCTGTTGCAGGAGACAATATCGTTATCTACGGTTCAATTAAAGCTAAGCCTTTGATTATAGCTTTATTTGAAGAACTAAGAGCTGTTAAAGCGAATCCGTTTATTGAAATCACCGATGATGATTTCGCAAGAGAAATGTATTTATCTCAAACCGAAGAATCATTAGATACCAGAGTTAAATGGTTAGAATATAAACTTAAAGATATTGATGGATTTATTTCAATCAGAACTCTTGAATCTGATTATACTAACGCTGATGTATCTAAACAAGTACTAGACTACCGAATAAAACTACAACCACTTCAAAAAACTAGATTAGGAAAAAAATGGGTTTTACTTAATTATCCTACTGAAGGTGGAGCTCATAAAGCAAAAATGAGTTTCGCAGATTACATTGATTACATGTTAGATGTTATGAATGTAGACTATGCTAAAATGGGTAGAGACTTTAAAGCCTTAAAAGCCCTAATGGAAAAAACTGATAGAGTAAGATTAGTTAGCCCAGGAACTGACCTAAGATTCTCTATTAAAGATATTAATGTTGTCCCTTGTTTTGGGCAAAACAATGTACCTGATGGTGAAATTTATACGGCGCCTGTAAGGGATTCAGTCAACGGAACCATCTCATACAATACACCTTCACCATATCGTGGTATTGTATTTAAAGGTGTTAAACTTACTTTTAAAGATGGTAAAATTGTAAAATGTTCAGCCGATAACAACCCAGAGTTACTAGAAGATATATTTAATACAGATGAAGGCGCGAGATATGTTGGCGAATTTGCAATCGGAGTTAATCCAAAAATAACTGTACCGATGACTAATACTCTATATGACGAAAAAATTGCTGGTTCAATCCACTTTACACCTGGTATGGCCTATGACGCTGCCCCTAATGGTAATGATTCAGCCATTCATTGGGATTTAGTGCTTATCCAAACTGAAGAATACGGTGGTGGAGAAATTTACTTTGATGACGTATTAATTAGAAAAAATGGTGTATTTGTTATTGACGAATTAAAACCATTGAACCCTTAAAAAAATATAATAAATGCTAAGAGATTAATTTTTGTAATTAGTCTCTTTTTATGTTATAATTTTTGACGAGGATGTGATATTATGGAATTAATATATAGAGTAAAAAAACCAGAAACAATCCATAGATTTATGACGGAAAACAACATACCTTCTAAAATCTTAGATTTGGAAGAAAATAAGTTTAAAATCTATGTTAATGGCAAAAGAAAAGCTAGAAAAGATACAGTAAAAAAGAATGAAAAAATACATTTCTTTATCAGAGATGAGAATCGTGATGAAAAAGTTAAACCAGAAAAAATCGATTTGGATATAGTATTCGAAGATCCTTATTTGTTAATAGTCAATAAACCTAGTGATATGCAAATGATGATATCTAAGTCAAGACCTACAGGGACTTTGGCTAATGGAATTAATTTTCACTACCAAGAAAATGATATTAATGCTAAAATCCATTTTGTTACTAAATTAGACAAAGAAGCTTCTGGACTTATAGTAGTAGCAAAACATAAATTTATTAGATACCTTTTAAGCGATAAAAATGATAACTCAATAACTTATCATCTAAAAGCTATTTTAGAGGGTAAACTAGAATTAAATGAGAGTAGTATACCATTACCTATAGCTAGAATTGAAGGCTCAATTCAAAGAGAAGTCTCTGAATCTGGCGATGAATGTTTAACGAATTATCGTGTTATTGATGAACTTAATGAATATTCTGTAGTTGATATTTATATTCAAAATAAAAGAGCACATCAAATTCGTGTACACTTTTCATTTTTCTTCTGTCCAATCGTTGGAGATAAAATCTATGGGAAGAATAATCTTGATGAAAAATTAATGTTATATTGCCATAAAATTGATTTTGTTCATCCTATAACTGAAGATACTGTTCATTATGAATTAATTGAACCAATATATTTCAAAAAATTTATTAGTAGTAAAAGGTGATTTTATGAAAAAAGTAGCTGTTTTATTAGTGATTTTCATGGGAGTTTTCTTTGTAAGTTGTGATTTTCTTACAACAATAAATAGAACAACCGAAACAACTTCAACAAACATAAATACTAATTTAACAACTAATGATGTTTCATTGACTGCGGAGTCTTCAAATGTAGACGATGTATCCTATGAAAATTTATTTGATGACTCTAACTACAAAAAGTTAGTCATCTCTTTTTCTGAAGCAAATTTTCTTAAATTGATCTATGATATGGAAACCTATAATGATAAATTTGGAAACTACAGAGATAATACTATTCAAGAAGTAGATATTACTTATTCTGATGGAGAAGGTAATATTTTACAGGTTAACGAAGTAGGATTTAGAACTAAAGGTAATATCTTTAGTAGATTTCTACCAGTTATAAAAGAAGGTGATGAAATAGTTGGCTACCAACAAGTTTCATTCCAATTAGAATTTAACGAAACCTTCTTATATCCAGTAAATTCTACTGAATACAATGCCTTAAAACAAAGAGAAATCTTTGATTTAGAACAATTAAATTTTAAACATATTAGATATGGGGATACATCTGCCGTAACTGAATCAGTTGCCTACGATTTTTATCGTGAAATTGGTATTGTTACTTCAAATACATCCTATGCAATTATATATTTTGATATTGAAGGCACCGTAGTTCCCTATGGTCTATTTATGATTCAAGAGCCAATTGATGATGTTTTTGCGGAAAGATACTTTGGTAAAAACGAAGATTCAAGCATCGGTGATGTATATAAATGCACCTGGCAAGGAGAACCAGGAAAACTAGGAGAACCAGCTTCTTTAAAAGATGACTATCCAAGTAATTCTTTAGGAATTTCAGATTACATGGAAGGATTCAGAAGAACCTACGCCCTCAAAACTAACAAAGATTTCGGCGACTTTTCTGCATTTACTGATTTCGTAGATTTGATTAATGAAACATCTGTAAACAACTACCATGACATGGTTTCAACATCTCTAGATACAGATAGTTTTGCTAGAGCAATGGCCATGGGATTTTTGATTGGTTCACCCGATGATATAAGATCAAATGCTAATAATTATTATATGTACTTTAATAACGGGTATGCATACTATATGCCATTTGATATGGATAATTCAATGGGATATGGGTGGAACCCCTATGATGACTTTGGAATAACATTAGATATAGATTCAGTACAGCCTTCAAATTATGGCGATGGCAGTGAAACTGATTTTGTGTTGATATATTACTTAATGAACGATCCAGACTTTAAAGAGATATATTTAGGATATTTAGATGAATACACTGATGTTTTTGGAGAATTTAGTTACTCATACTTTTCCGCTGAACATCAATTAATTAAAAACTTATACGCTGATGAGATTACTAACGAGAATCATCTCGGCATAAACAATTTTTCAATGGGAGATAGATGGATTCAAGCTTCATCATATTTTTCAGATAAAATTGCTGCCGTTAGAAATCAATTGACGGAATTAGGTTATTAATGAAATTACTTTTAAAACGAATTATCCTAATATTTCTATTAACTGCATCAATTAGTATCTTAGCTGTCTACGTATATAATCATTCAGATGGAGAAGATGTAACCCAATATATAAACTTAAGAGACCAAACAGACGATTATGACCGTTTATTTGATAATTCTAACTTCAAAACTTTTACCATCAGTTTTGAGGAAGATATATTTGACACAATGCTCTTGAATATGCAAGAACATTTTGATGTATATGGGGATTATATAGACAACTCTATGTATTCTGTTAATTTAACCTACACCGATTCTACAGAAAGTTTTACTGTGCTTGAGGTTGGGTTTAGAACCAAGAGTACTACTTCAAGAAATCTGTTAATGACGACTGATTGGCGCGGTCGAGAAATCTATCACCAAACATCATTCCAATTGGAATTTAATGAAACGTTTGAATACGCAGATAGCACTAGTATTAATGAAATACTTGGTAAAAGAGAAGTATTTAACCTAGAACAACTTAACTTTGAATATTCACAAATCTATGATAGCGAATACGATGAAACAATGATTTCTGAAGCATATACCCATTATCTATATAAACAAGCAGGTGTACTAGTAGCTAATGCGTCATATGGGTTGGTTTACCTTAAAGTAGGCGATACTTTAGTTGGCTATGGTTTATATACAATTCTTGAACCTATCGACTCAGAATTTTTAAAAGACAATTTTAAAAGCGATAAAGCTTTAGAATATGGTGACCTATATAAAGTAACTGATGTTGCTGGTGAAGGTACCTTGGATACTAACTATGAAGATTTACTTGGTATTAGTAATGATGACTTTAGATACACCTATGCATTAAGGAATAACACCTTAGATGATACCAGAAGAACTTATGGCAATTTTGAAGACTTCATCGAAGCCATCAATGATTTTGATTACTTTGAAGAAAACTATGATTCAATTATTGATATTGATATGTTTATCAGATATCTAGCAATCAGCTTCTTAGTAGGAAATAGCGATGATTTGCGCTATAACTTTAATAACTACTATCTTTATTTTGATGTATACACAAATAAGGTTACATTTGTCCCATTTGATCTAGATAATACTTTAGGGTTTGGAAAAAGTTATGATTTGAGCGGGTCCTTTATGACTGATTACTCTATTTACTTTAATTTAGACAACCCGAGTCCTTTGATAACTAATGTTTTTAAAATTCCAAAACTGATGAGTTTGTATACACAATATCTAAATTTATTTACTGAAGATTACTTTAACTTTTCTAGTTTTGAAATAATGTATTTGGAAGCAATTGAATTATATGAAGATGTTCTCATTCTAGAAGATCATCTTGGAAATAAAGAATTTGGATTAAGAAATATAGAATGGTATTTTGAAAAAAAACTTGAATATGTTCTAGTAGAATTGCCAGAAATAATATATATTACATAAAAAAGATTATATAATCTAAGTCAAGAGTTAGTAGACACAAAAAAACAGGTAAGCATGGTCCAATTTTGTTTTATATGGAATTGGACTTTTATATTGTAAAGTATACATTAATCTTATAAAGCTGTATTATTTTCAATAGAAAGGTATTTCACCTATATAGTTGTGTACAATAAGTGTATTAATATGCAAATGCATGATATCAAATCTTTAGAAAATAAAAAACTAAAATAATAGAAAATACATTATAAATAGTTATGATTAAAATCATAACTAAAATCAACTGTAATTAAGATGTTTTCATTTAGCCACATATTTGAGTGACAACATACTGTGTTGGATCATGTAATTATTACGGTAGCGAAACGCCCTTATCAATAAAAGAATATAATGATAGAATTTAATATTATAATTATAATAATTTATGTTAAGATTTGTAAGGCTATTGTTTATTTCATTATAAGTAGTATAATTAATATGTTATAAACATAAGTTACAAACACACGATAATGCATCGTAGAATACTTATTTAATAAGTAGTTACTTTGGGTACATAATATATCCAACTTAATATATTATTTGAAGAGGTGATTCTAATGAAGATGAGAAATCTTCGCATTTTGTTTAGTGTGTTTTTTTTGTTTGCTTTGAGTGCTTGTAATTCTCTTACTCAAACTACGACTTTACAAACGACTACAGCAACAACTGAGACTACTACAATTTCCGAAACAGAAGTAATAATAACTGAGTCAGATCTTACTATACAATTAAAATATATATTTAATTTAGCAGTACAAGCAGATGCCTTTGATGGCACTTATGAAGAGTGGCTTGAAACCGTTAAAGGACCAGCAGGTGAAGACGGTAGAGAAGTCATACTCCAAGTAGCTGATGGATATATACAGTGGCAATATATAGGAGATACAACGTGGACTAACCTAATAGAGTTAGCCACTTTAGTCGGGCCAGCAGGTGCTGATGGATTAGATGGAACTGATGGATTAGAAGTAACATTCCAAGTAGCTGATGATTATATTCAGTGGCAATATGTTGGAGGTACAACGTGGACTAACCTAATAGAGTTAGCCACTTTAGTCGGGCCAGCAGGTGCTGATGGATTAGATGGAACTGATGGATTAGAAGTAACATTCCAAGTAGCTGATGATTATATTCAGTGGCAATAT
>Ga0307992_1000091_pt1 | contig 57034 bp, 53 predicted proteins | sample EllFjometagen133_FD_203162 | JGI IMG/M metagenome (GOLD analysis project Ga0307992, IMG submission 203162) | Marine microbial communities from Ellis Fjord, Antarctic Ocean - #133 | ecosystem: Environmental > Aquatic > Marine > Unclassified | place: Southern Ocean | collected 2014-10-08
GACGAGACGACTATTACGAAGTATGTTCGTGACCAAGGACTTGAAAAAGAATATACAGTTTTGCATAAAAGTAAACAGTTAGCTCTGTTCTAAGATACCCCGCTGCTCTGCGGCGGGGTAATTCATTGAATTGAATGATTATGAAGATATCTCAGGATTTTCTTTTCGTAATTTATCCAGAATTGGTTTTGCTATGGGATTTTTTATTGATTACCAGATAAAAAACTCATTATCAATTCAACCTGAAATTCAATATATTCAGAAAGGAGCAAAATTTGTCGGATCTGGTTGGGTTGCAACTAAAATTGGTAATTTATATTACCCTTTTTTTGTTAATGAAGATATAATAATACAATCGAATTATATTGAAATAACTGTTTCAGCAAAATATTCACTTGATATAGATAATTTAAAAACATTTCTATTTGCAGGAACTGGTATTAGTTATTTAGCGTCATCAAAAACAAAAATCATAGTAGAAATTAAAGATGAATCTGATTCGAAATCTGATGATTTTAAAGGTTTTAAAAGAACAGATGCAGGCATTATTTTTGGAGGTGGAATTGCCTTATCAAAAACAAATATAATTGAAATAAGATATCATTTGGGATTAATACCACTATTTAAAAATAAAAATGAATATAAAATACAAAATAGCAGTTTCACATTTAACCTGACTTATATTTTTAAATAATTCCAATTATATTTTGACTTAATAAAATTTTAATAATTTTGCTACAAATTATTTTAATAAAAAAATTATTATCAATTCAGACGGAAAAACGATACATTCAGAAGGGTTCAAATTTTTCTGGAAGGGGCTGGTCTTTGGTGGTGGAACTGTTCTTTAAAAAATGTTTAAATTTGAATTCAGTTATCAAGTTGGTTTCATTCAAGTATTTAAAAAAGATTAATATTAAAAATTCGAAAATAGAAATAGTGGCTTTGCAAAAAAATTAATAACTGTTTTGCAATAATCAAATTATTAATAATCTTTTGTATTAACAAAGTTTTTAATATTTTTGCAGCGATTTTTAACAAAGAAAATAACTATTTGTATTTGAATGGAAGAATATTCTGAAGGAAGACAAGAAAGAGAGATCAAATCATTGATTCAGAGATTTGAAGAAATGCTTCAACAAGGTAATCATTATTTTTTTGATGCTGAGGATTTTGAGGATATTATTGATTATTTTCTTTCTGAATATAATCTTCCTAACTCAAAGCAAGCTATTGATTTTGCTATTGCCCAGCATCCTTCCAATACAAATTTCTTATTAAAAAAAGCACAATATTTTCTTTTATCACAAAAGCCAAAAAAAGCTTTGGAGATATTAATTAGTCTTGAAGCAATTGAACCTGCAAATAGCGATATTTATACTATTAAAGCAAATATTTTTAGTGAAATGCAAGAGTATAAAAAAGCACTTGCAGAGCATAAGAAAGCTCTTAAATATGGTGAAGATACTGAAGGAGCTTTGACAAATATTGCATTTGAGTACGAAAATCTCAGCGAATATTCAGAAGCGATAAAATATTTAAAAAAAGTTCTGGAAATTAATCCTGAAAATGAAGCTGCAATTTATGAGCTTTCGTTTTGCTATGAGTTTAGTGAGAAAGTTGAAAGTTCAGTGAAGTTCTTTGGCGAATTTATTGATAAAAATCCATACTCGAAAGCTGCTTGGTTTAATCTTGGAATTTCTTATAATAATCTCGAATTATTCGAAAAAGCTGTCGAAGCCTATGATTTTGCTATAGCAATAGATGAAACTTTTGGCTCGGCATATTTTAATAAGGCCAATTCTTATGCTAATATGGAACGTCATAAAGAGGCAATAGAAGTTTATAAAGAAACTTTTGCGTATGAAGAGCCCGAAGCAATTACATATTATTATATTGGCGAGTGTTACGAAAAGATGGAGAATTTTGAATTATCATCAAAATATTATCAAAAAGCAATTGAAATTGATGATCAGTTTGCTGATGCCTGGATTGGTGCCGGTGTTTCTTTTAATGAACTTGGACATACAAAAACCGCGATAAATTTTATCACAAAATCTGTTGAAATTGATTCTGTTAACCCTGATTCATGGTTGATTCTTGGAGATTTGCAATATAGTGATAATGATGTTGAGGAAGCTCTGAAATCTTATTTGAAAGTTTCTGAACTTGATCCGATTAATCAGGAAATCTGGTTAATAATTTCTGATGTTTTTTTCAAAGAAAATGAATTCGCAAAAGCTATTGAAATAATTGAGAAGGGAATTGGTTTTCAAAAAAATAATATTGACTTGTATTATCGGTTAACAGTATATCTGCTAAGCTCAGGCCGAACAAAAGAAGCACACAAAATTCTTGAATTTGCTTTGGATCTCGACTTTGACAAACATATTCAGATATTTGAATATCAGCCTCAACTTGAGAAAAACCAGAATATTGTTGATATTATCTCGAACTTTAAAAATAATAAATAATAATAGATTCTATATTTTATTTGTTTATGGTGTCCGGAAAAAAATAAATGTAAGTTATCAAATATAAATTTAATGCAAAAATACATAATCCTAATACTTAAAGGCATTGGTATGGGTGCAGCAAATGTTATTCCAGGTGTATCGGGTGGAACTATTGCGCTAATTACGGGAATATTTGAACGACTTATTAATTCAATAAAATCATTTAATATTAAGGCAATAAAATTGTTTTTTGCCGGTAAGTTTAAAGAATTTGCAAAACATACTGATATATATTTTTTACTCGCAATTTTAATAGGTATAATAATCGCTGTTGTAAGTCTTGCAAAAGTATTTGATTTTCTTTTTATTAATTATCCTGTTTATATTTGGTCATTCTTTTTTGGTCTTGTATTAGCCTCAGTTTATTTTGTTGGAAAAACTATAAGCAAATGGAGTACAAGTGTAGTTATTACTTTTATTATTGGTGTTGCAATTGCTGTTTATGTTTCAACATTAAATCCTGCTGTAGAAAATAAGGGTTTTGTTTATTTGATGTTTTGTGGTGTAGCTGCCATTTGTAGTATGATTCTTCCCGGATTATCCGGCTCTTTTATTCTGGTGATTCTGGGAAATTATAAATTGGTTGCAATTGATGCTATCAATAATCGTGACATTGAAATTCTTATTCCTGTGCTGTTAGGAGCAGTAGTTGGTTTGCTCGCTTTTTCTCATTTTCTTTCATGGGTTTTTAAAAAATATAAAAATCAAACTATTGCAATACTTACAGGTTTTATTCTTGGTTCATTAAGTATTTTATGGCCATGGCAGAAAAAAATATATTTATATAATGATTTTAACGAATTAATAATAAAAAAAGGAGAACCGGTAGTTGCAAGATTTGAAAGAATTATTCCTGAAACATTTAATAACGAAGTGATGACAGCAATAATATTTGTTTTAGTTGGAGTTGTAAGTATCTGGTTAATAGAGAAATTAGCAAAAATTAAATAATAAATTAATTATATGTATATTTACATTCTTTATTATTAATATGATATTTAAATGAAAGAATACGGTCTAATAGGATATCCAATATCACATTCTTTTTCGGAAATGTATTTTTCAGAAAAATTCCATAAGGAAAATATTACGGATTCTGTTTATAAACTATATCCAATAGAAGATATTGATTCTTTTCCAGAATTTATTAGAAATAACCCAACCATTGAAGGCCTTAATGTAACAATTCCATACAAAGAAAGTATTATTAAATATCTTGATGAACTTGATAAGGATGCAAAATTGATAGGTGCTGTTAATACAATCAAAATAAAAAGAAAGGCAGGGAAAATAAAACTCACTGGTTATAATACTGATGCTGCAGCATTTGAAAATTCATTAAAACCTTATCTGAAATCGCAACATAATAAAGCACTAATTTTGGGTTCAGGTGGTGGTTCTAAAGCAATTCAGTTTGTTTTAAAAAAGCTAGGCATATCATATAGAATAGTAACCCATCGACCAATAAAATCCAATTATATTACATACTATTCATTAACAAAATCATTTATTCAGAATTATAAAATAATTATAAATTCTACACCTCTTGGCATGTATCCTGACGTTGATAGTTGTCCTGATATTCCTTACAAATACTTGTGCGAAGATCATATCCTTTTTGATTTGGTTTACAATCCTCCCCAAACCCGATTTTTGAGACAGGGAAAAGAAAGATGCAAGGTAACAATAAATGGTCAGAAAATGTTGGAATTGCAAGCCGATCTATCATGGAAATTATGGAAAGGATTTGGCAATTGAAGTTTCCCTCGTTTTAGTAAATATGTTTTCAAGGTTTATTAGTATAAAAAAATGAAATTCAAAAAGTTTTTTAATATTCTTGGACCAGGATTGTTGTACGCCGGAGCAGCTGTTGGAGTATCACACCTTGTTCAGTCAACACGTGCAGGAGCATCTTATGGTTTTTATTTAGTATGGATTTTGATAATTGCTAACATAATTAAATACCCGTTTTTTGAATTTGCTCCACGATATGCAAGTGCTACTTCAAAAAGCCTGATTAGCGGCTATGAAAAATTGGGTAAATGGGCAATAATTCTTTTTTCTATTTTGACTATTACTACAATGTTTGCTATTCAGGCAGCGGTTACTTTGGTTACTGCAGGTTTGGTCGCTTATGTTTTTGATTTCTCGGTTAATATTATAATAATTTGTGGTTTTATTCTTGGAATTACAATGGTAGTTTTAATATTTGGCAAATATTCCATTTTAGATACAATCATAAAATTTGTTATAGTCACTCTTGCGTTATCAACAATAGTTGCTGTTTGTTTTTCTTTTGGTATTAATTTGGAAATAAAACCGGATTTTATAACTCAGTTTAGTTGGGAAAGAAGTATTGATATTGCTTTTTTATTTGCTTTTGTTGGTTGGATGCCGGCTCCTCTCGATGTTTCAGTATGGCATTCGTTATGGACAGTTGCAAAGAAAAAAGAAACCAAAGTTAAAGTATCTTTAAAAGAATCATTACTGGATTTTAGAATAGGATATATTGGAACAGCTTTTTTGGCTTTAGGGTTTTTAACTTTGGGAGCATTAGTAATGTTTGGTTCAGGAGAACAATTATCACCTGTGGGCTGTATTTTCGCCGAACAATTCATTAATATGTACACTATTAGTCTGGGGAAATGGGCATATTTACTAATTGCTATTGCTGCATTAACAACAATGTTAAGCACTACTTTAACATGTCTTGATGCATACCCAAGAGTTCTTAAACCTTTAACCGAAGCTTTAATAACTCCATTGCGAAAGTCAAATAAAAACAACTTATGGCTATCCTGGGCATGGTTAGTAATTCTTGTTGTCGGAACACTTTTGTTGATTGGGCTTTTTACAAGCTCAATGCGGTTTATGGTTGATTTGGCTACAACTTTATCTTTTGTTACAGCTCCGTTTTTTGCAATAATGAATTACAAAGTTGTAACTAATAAACACATGCCAAAAGAAGCCCGACCTAAAAAATGGCTTAGAATATATGCAATAATTTGTATTGTAATATTAACCGCTTTTACACTTTTCTATATTGGTTGGAAATTTGTTTTTTAATATTGTTTTTGATCTAAACACTTGAAATTAGTTATTTAATTGAGTATTTTTGTTAATTGTGTTAAAAAACAATATGCCATGAAAAAAATATTAATTCCTGTAGATTTTTCAGAATATTCTTATAATGCATGTCTATTTGCTATACAAATCGCAAAAAAGTATGGTTCTGAGATACATCTGTTTCATTCGTATATCGACAGGATAATTTATACCGATAGCGATTTTTCAACCGGACTAGTTTCCAGCACTTTAATTAATGAACAACTTCTTGATATTGAGAAAAATGCACAGAATGATCTTAAGAAATTATACGAAACACTTAATTCTCAATTAAAAAAAGAAAATATTACAAACATCAAGATAAAATATTCGCTCAATTCTGGTGAGACTGACAGTACAATAATAAATTTCTGTAAAGAATACACACCGGATATAATTATAATGGGTTCGAGTGGAAAAAGTAAAAAAGGTATGTTGATGGGAAGTGTTTCAAAAAAAATAATGAATAATGCTAAAATTCCAGTCTTAGCAATTCCTGAGATATATTTTCCGGCTGATATTTCGAATATTTTATATATGACGGATTTTGAAGAAACTGATGAATTAATTATTAGTAAAATTTTCAGTTTATTCAAAAAACTTAATATTGAAATATATTGTGTTCATTTTAATATTTTTGAAAGCAAAATACTTAAAAATGAAGAGCAAATGATAAAACTTAAAAGCATCATTTCCGAAAAACATATAACAGAAAACATCAACTTTAAGTTGATCGACAGCTCTAATATTAATCAGGATATTGAAACATTTATAAAAACAAACAACATCAATTTGATTGCATTTCATTCACATAAAAGAAATTATTTCAAGGAATTATTTACAAAAAAACTAACTAAAAAACATCTGTTCCATACAAATGTACCCCTGCTTTCGCTTAATGTTTAATATTTAATTTTGAATGAATGAGCAATGAATAATTGTAATTTTTAAAGAAATTTCATTAATAGTTTTGTAGTAATTCACTCAAATATTACCTTTGAATAATATTTCGGATTTTTGTCAAAAGTATTATTTTACTAAAACGAATGAAATTATCAATAGTAATAGTTAATTATAATGTAAAGTATTTTCTTGAGCAGTGTTTAGTATCTGTTCAAAAAGCCTGCAAAGGTATTTCAAGTGAGATATTTGTCGTTGATAATAATTCGGTTGATGGATCGGTTAAAATGCTTAGAGAAAAATTCAAAGATGTTATTCTTATCGCCAACACTGACAATAAAGGTTTTTCAAAAGCAAATAATCAGGCAATTAGGAAGTCAAAAGGAGAATATGTTCTTCTGTTAAATCCTGATACTATTGTGGAAGATGATACCTTCAGAAAAGTAGTTTCTTTTATGGATGAACATCCTGATGGTGGTGGACTTGGAGTTAAAATGATAGATGGAAACGGGAAATATTTGCCTGAATCAAAGCGAGGATTTCCATCTCCTGAAGCATCTTTTTATAAGATTTTTGGATTATCAAAGTTGTTTCCAAAATCAAAAATGTTTTCAAAATATCATCTTGGTTATCTTGATAAAGAAAAAACTTATTCGGTTGATGTTCTGGCAGGAGCTTTTATGTTGTTACGAAAATCTGTCCTTGATAAAATTGGTTTACTTGATGAATCATTTTTTATGTACGGCGAAGATATTGACCTTTCATACCGAATTGTAAAAGCCGGTTACAAAAATTATTATTATCCGGAAACTCGAATTATTCACTATAAAGGCGAAAGCACAAAAAAAAGCAGCGTTAATTATGTTGTGATTTTTTATAAAGCTATGGTGATTTTTGCAAAAAAACATCTCTCAAAAAAGAATGCAAAATTATTTAGCTTTTTGATAAATATTGCGATTTATTTTAGAGCTTTTCTTGCAATCTGTACAAGGTATTTCAAAAAAGGATTCAAATTATTTCTTGATATTATTCTTTTATATATAGGTATATTTTTTATAAAAGGATATTGGGAGCAATCTGTTATTTTTCCCGATGGCGGGCAATATCCTGATGTTTTTATTTTCATGGTGGTTCCTCTTTATATTCTTATTTGGCTGTTTTCAGTTTACCTGAGTGGAGGATACGACCGTCCGTTAAAGCCATTAAAAATATTTACCGGAATTTCTATCGGGACAATAATTATTCTTGTAGCTTATGCTTTGCTTCCCGAATCATATAGATTTTCGAGAGCAATAATTTTAATAGGAGCATTTTGGGGATTAATTTCAATGATGACAACAAGATATTTTCTTCAACTACTTTTTATTAAAGAAAATAATAATAAACGTTTTGTTATTATCGGAGAAAAAGAAGAGGTTCATAGAGTTTCTGATTTGCTTAACAAAACTTTACTTAAACCCGATTTTATTGGATTTGTAAGTACTACTATAAATAGTTTTAAAAATAGCGATTTTATTGGCAATATAAACCAAATCAAGGATATTATTTCGATTTATAAGATTAGTGATGTTGTGTTTTGTTCAAAAGATATTTCGCATCAAGAGATAATTGATAAAATGTCGGAATTGCATGAATCTCAGGTAAATTACAAAATTGCACCTGAAGATAGTCTTTCGATTATTGGAAGCAAATCAATAAACACTTCTGAAGATTTATTTATTATAAGCATTAGCTCAATTATTAAATCTAACAATAAACGAAGCAAACGTTTTCTTGATATTATTACAAGTCTTCTTTTTCTAATTACTTTTCCTGTTGGATTATTGTTTGTAAAAAAACCCGGTGGATTCTTAAAAAATATTTTCCGTGTTTTATCCGGTAATAATTCCTGGGTTGGTTATTACGAGAAAAATAGTAGTATCGATAAACTTCCAAGAATTAAACCCGGAATTACTAATCCTGTTGATGTTTTTAAAAATAAAAAAATTAGTGTTGAGTCAATAAACAAACTCAATTTGTTCTATGCACGTGATTATAAAGCCATTAATGACTTTAATATTATTATTAGAAACTTCACATTGTTAGGCAGATGACAATAAAAAATATACTTAAATAAAAAATAAAAGAAAAATGAAATTAAACTTAAACCGCCCTCTTGCATTTTTTGATCTCGAAACTACCGGACTACAAATTGCAACCGACAGAATAGTTGAAATAAGCGTTGTGAAAGCTATGCCTGATGGTACTACCGAAAAATTCACAAAAAGAATAAATCCAACTATTCCAATTTCTGAAGAATCAAGTTCTATTCATGGAATTTTTGATGAAGATATAAAAGACGAACCAACATTTGCAAATATTGCAAATGAGCTGAATCAATTTATTGGAAATTCTGATCTTGCCGGATATAACTCAAATAAATTTGATATTCCGCTTTTAATGGAGGAATTTTTAAGAGCCGGAATAGATTTTGAATTAAAAAACCGCCGTTTTGTGGATGTTCAAAATATTTTTCACAAAATGGAACAAAGAACTTTAATAGCTGCTTATAAATTTTATTGTAATAAAAATTTAGAAAATGCTCACAGTGCTGAAGCAGATACAATAGCAACTTATGAAGTTCTTATGTCGCAGCTCGACAGATACGAAAATGTGAAATTTACCGATAGGGAAGGTAATGTTTCTACTCCGGTAATTAATGATGTTCAGGAACTTCATGAATTTTCGAGTAAATTAAGAAATGTTGATCTTGTTGGTCATATAGTTTATAATAATAAAAAGGTGGAGGTTTTTAATTTCGGGAAACATAAAACAAAATCTGTTGAAGAAGTATTTCGTAAAGAACCTTCTTACTACGATTGGATGATGAAAGCTGATTTTCCACTTTCAACAAAAAAAGTTTTAACCGCAATTAAACTTCGTGGATTTAATAAAGGATCATTAAACTTTGGTTAAGATTATTGATTGCTTAATTTTTATAAAATGAAAATAATCTGTATCGGAAGAAATTACATTAAACATGCAAAGGAATTTAATAGCGAAGTTCCAACAGAACCGGTTATTTTTCTCAAACCGGAATCTTCACTTTTAAGGAAAAATCATCCGTTTTTCTATCCTGAATTTTCAAAAAATATTCATTATGAAACTGAGCTGGTATATAAAATCAACAAAGTAGGAAAGCATATTCAAAAGCAATTTGCACACACTTATTATAATGAAATCGGTCTGGGGATAGACCTTACGGCTAGAGATATTCAAAACAAACTAAAAGAAAAAGGATTGCCTTGGGAGCTGAGCAAAGCATTTGATTATTCAGCACCATTGAGTAATTTTGTTTCAAAAGAGAAATTTTCTAAAAATGATGGAGTTAAATTTCTATTAAAAATAAATGGTGAAACTCGACAGCATGGGAACTCAAAAAATATGATATTTCCTATTGATGATCTTATAGTTTATATCTCTAAATTTTTTACTTTAAAAATTGGTGATTTGATATTTACCGGAACTCCTGAAGGTGTGGGGCCGGTTAAAATTGGTGATAATTTACAGGCTTTTCTTGAAGATGAAAAAATGCTTGATTTTAAAATTTTATAATTTGTTTAACACTGAAAGTATTTAACAAAAGTATTTTGCTTAAGTAAAAACGATTTTATCGATCACAACTTCACCAACTTCATCATTTAATGATTTTATAATTCTTTCTTTAGAAAAAGAAAGCTCGTTTTTTAATGCAGACGAATCGAGTTTTACAAAAAGTGTTTTTTTGCGAATATTCAATTTTATTGTGTGTTTAGATATCATTTTGCCAACAACATTTTCCCATGAGTTCATCAAACGAATTTCAAGAATCTTCCCACCCCAACGATAAGCATTAAGTAGTTCTCTTACTACTTCTTTTAAAGTTTGTTCGTTTGATCTTTGCATAAATAATGTTTCTATTGTTATTAAATAATTCAATCCTTTTTAATCTCAGTTACAACTGCATTGCTGATTTCAAATATTTTATGATCAATATTTACAGTTTTAAATATTTTTTCTATTCTTTGTCTTTGTGTGTCGGTTATAAAAACCTGTCCGAAATTATTCTCACTTACCAATTGTATTAATTGCTTTACCCTCGAATCGTCAAGTTTATCAAAAATATCATCAAATAATAAAACAGGTTTAAAAGCTTTTTTGTTTTTAGTGAAATCGAATTGTGCCAACTTTATTGCAATTACAAAAGATTTCTGTTGTCCTTGCGAACCAAATTTCTTTACAGGAAAACCATTAATAAGCAAATCAAGATCATCTTTGTGAGTTCCAATTGTCGTATATCTCATCATTCTGTCTTTTTGCTGAGCTGATACTAATAATTTTTCAAAATTATTATCAATTAATTGGGAATTGTATCTAATGCTAACTTTTTCTTTATTACCGGAAATAAACTCAAAATAATGCTGAAAAATCGGAATAAATTCATTAAGAAATGACTTTCGTTTTTCAAACAATTCCTTCCCGAGTTTAATTAATTGTTCGTTCCAAATATCAAGAGAATCCTGATTGAAATAATTTGTCTCCGAAAATTTCTTTAGTAATGAATTTCTTTGAAAAAGTGCTCTGTTGTATTTTAGAAGATCATCAAGATAAAACTTATCAAATTGTGAGATTACTCCGTCAATATATTTCCGGCGCACATCGCTTCCCTCATTTATCAAATCACGGTCATAAGGCGAAATCATAACCAATGGAAAATGACCGATGTGATCAGCAAGACGATCGTATTCTTTTTTATTTAGTTTAAATACTTTTCGTGAATTTCGTTTTTGGATACAACTCACGACATCATTTTTATTCCCGTTTTTAAAATAATTTCCATGAATGGAGAAAAAAGATTGCTCATGTTTTATATTTTGAGAATCAACGGAATTAAAATAGCTTTTGCAAAATGAAAGGTAATAAATAGCATCTAGGATGTTTGTTTTGCCAACTCCATTATCACCAATAAAACAATTGATTTTTTCTGAGAAAATCATTTCTGACTGCTCGTAATTTTTAAAATTAATAAGATTTATTTTCTGTAAAAACATATTAAAACTTTTCGATAAACTCTGCTACTTCTTCCATTAACCATCGTGGAGTAGAAGTGGCACCACATATTCCGACATCAGATTTTCCAATTAGCCATTCATTTTTAATCTCCGACTTTTCAGAAACAAAATATGTATTTGGGTTTACATCTTTGCAAACTCCAAATAAAAATTTCCCGTTTGAACTTTCCTTTCCGCTAACAAAAATAAGAACATCATGTTTAATAGCAAATTCTTTAAATTCACTAGCCCTGTTTGCAACTTGCCGGCATATTGAATTGTGAAATATAAAATTATTATTCTCTATTTTACTCTTAATCTCATCTTTTAATTTATAAAAAGTCTCAGTACTTTTGGTTGTCTGGGCAAAAAGACTAATCTGCTTTTTAAAATCTATTTTATCAATATCTTTAGGAGATTCTAAAATTATGGCATTATTATTTATTTGTCCGTTTAAACCAATTATTTCAGGATGGTCTTTTTTGCCATAAATTACTATTTGCCCGCCCATGTTTTTTATTTTCTCATATTCATTTTTAATCTTTTTCTGTAAACTCAAAACAACTATGCACGAAGCATCAATAAGTTCAATATTATTTTCTCTTGCAATACAATATGTTTCAGGAGGCTCTCCATGTGCACGAATCAGTACTTTTGTATTTTTTAATTTTTTGAAATTTTCATAATCAATTATTATAAGACCCTTTTCAGCAAGACGTTTTACCTCAATTGCATTATGAACAATATCGCCAAGACAATATAATTTACCTGATTTTTCAAGCTCTATTTCAGCAATTTTAATAGCATTCACCACACCAAAACAAAATCCCGAATTTTTATTTATTGTAACTTTCATACTTAATTTTTGAATTTGTAAATTTATACAAATCAAATAATATTAAGATAATTGTAATGAAATTATTTTAATTATAAAAAATATCTAATCCTGAAAGCATCTAAAATAGTGTCTATAATGCCCGTAGATTAAGTTTTCTGTGATGAATTAAAAAAGACAAATAGTAAGTATTCAAAATAATTTTAAAATTTTGATTTTGTGCTTGAATGAGAAATATTTTGAAAGAAAAAAAGATTCGATATTACATTGATATTATTTAGAAGAAACACTCAATATGCAATATACAATAATCAATAAACAAGTAGAAAAAAAGTAATTAAAAATCCATTAATACGAATCTACTTCGCTTCATCCGCACTTTCACCTTGGTCATCCAGACGGATTCCTTTCAGTCATTGAATATTGTGTGTTTATTGTTGAATATTGAATGTTGAGTGTTGAATATTTTTTTTCTTATGTTATTTAGAAGAAACACTCAATAAACAACATTTAATAATCAATAAACAAGTAGAAAAAAAGTAAATAAAAATCCATCAATTCGAATTGCCTTGCTTCATCCGCACTCTCTCTTTGGTCGTCGAGACGGATTCCTTTCAGTCATTGAATATTGTGTGTTTAGTGTTGAATGTTTATTTTCTCTGATTTTCTTCCCATACTTTCCATATTTTCTTTGTTCTCTTTATTTTATGCCAAAGAAATCCGACAAATTAGTAGTCATTGTAATATAGTTTGGTGAGCCCACAAGATGATAAGCCGAGCGAGAATAGTTAAAATGAAATTTTGAAATTTTAAAACCAAATCCCCATGAAAAACCTATTGTAGAAAGTTTTGTGTTAACTTTCATTTCCTGTCGTCGTTGATAATTATAACCCAATCGAATATTAAAGTTTTTAGTCAAAAGAAATTCGCCGCCTATTACAATGTGTCGCATAAGATTATCAGCAATATCACCGATTTTATTTTCTTTAATTTCTTCTCCTGTTATAGGATCGATTCCACTATTTGAATTAAGAGGATTATCATAAGATAAATCCCATTTTTCAAGATGTGTAATTAAAATAGAATACCTGAAAGGAAGATGCGATAATCTTTTCGACATTCCCAGTTGTATTTCGAAAGGTAAAGGTTCATTGTTTCCGGCACGGTATGAAACTAATTGTCGTCCGATATTTCTCGCTAATAGCGAAACTGTAAAGTCTTTCTCAGGATTATGATAAGTACCTGCTACATCAACTGCAATTCCAAATGATTTATAAGACTCAAAAGCAGAATAAATCATTTTAAAATTTGCTCCTATAGAAAAAAGAGAATCCAGCTGTCGTCCCCAACCAATATTCATAGCAAGTTCACCAACATTGAATTTTCCGTATTGTTCTCCTGATATATCTGCATAAGAAAAATCGCCATAGTCGATAAATTGCATACTTCCTACAAAACTGCCAATTTTTTCAAACGTTCTTGAATAAGAAACAAAGCCGTAATTAATATCCGAAAAGTAATCTACAAAACTCAATGCCATATTATTATGCATTTTTTCTGTGATTAGCGAAGGATTGGCTAATGACAGTGTAATATCATTATCTTTTATTGCTAAAAAATTCCCTCCCATTGATGCTATTCTTGCAGAATTTGTCAAATTGAGGAATTCATAGGTATTATCACCTCCTATTTGAGAGTATGAGTTGTAGCTTAATAAAAAGCATAAAATAAGAGATAATCCTGATAATTTTAAGTGTTTCGACACAATTATAGATTTTGTTTAAATTGTTAAACGCAAAAATATTCAATTTATGATTTTTAATTATGAAAAATGCGAAATGTTTTAGTAAATTTGGGAACAATTATCCATTTATTCTAAAAAACTTTTCATGAAAATTAGAAACATTCTTTACGTTGAAGATGAAATCATCATTTCAAAAATTGTTTTAGGACATCTAAAAAGAATTGGTCATAAAGCAAAATCAATAAATACCGGTGAATTTGCATTGGAAATGATAGAAATAGAAAAGTTTGATCTTATTCTTATGGATGTTTCAATATCGGGAAAGATGGATGGTATTGAAACAACAAAAATTATTAATGAGAAATACGATATTCCTGTAATATACCTTACAACAAGATCGGATGATGATACTCTGAAGCTGGTTAATGAAACCAAATATTATGGATATCTTATTAAACCTGCCTCAAAAGAAGAATTGAGTGTAGCAATCAATTTTGCATTTCATAAAATTGATATTGAAAAAAAATTGTGCAAAAGCGAAAAAAATTATCAAAATATTTTTGACAATGCTCCTGAAATGATTTTTTCGATAAACACTAATGGAACTATTCATGATGTAAATAAATTGGGAGCTAATCTCCTTGGCTACACAACTGACGAACTAATTGGTAATTCTGTTTGGAATGTTGTTCATACGGAAGATCAAATAAAATTTAAAAATCAAGTTGACAATATTTTTAATAATCGTTCTATTAGTACCGAAGTTGAATTCCGTAAAATAAAAAAAGACGGCACAATAATTTATGTTCACGAAAACATTACTCTTATCGAAGGATTTCATTGTGAGCCTGACAGACTTTTAATGATGTCTCAGAATATTACTCAAAGTAAAGAGGCAATTGACCAACTTAAAGAATCAGAAAATCGTTTTGCTACCTTTATGGACAATATTCCGGGTGCAGTTTTTATTAAAGATGAAAATTCGCGTTTTCTTTTTGCAAATAATTATTTAGTAAAGCATGCCCAGGTTGATGACATTATTAATAAAACATCTAATGCAATATTTAGAAAAGACAGTGCAATAAAAAATATTTGTGAAGATAAAGAAGTTTTAAAAAATGGACCTGTTGAAGTTGTTGACATAGGTAGAGATAAATCCGGAAATTCTAATTATTACCGTGTTATTAAATTTCCTATTCCAAGAAAAAACAAAACGCCGTATTTAGGAGGTATTGCTCTTGAGATAACAAAAGAAAAATTATTTGAAAAACAACTTGAAATTAATGAAGAGAGATTAAGATTAGCATTGGATGCAGCAAATGAAGGTACTTTTGATAGAAATCTTGAAAATAACGATTTATATTTTTCGCCAAATTTTAAAAAAATAATTGGCATTAATGATGATGATGAAAATATTGATTTCGAAACTTATTGGGTGAAATTTGTTCATGAAGACGACAGAGAATGGGCACAAAAGGAAATTGCTAATCATCTTGAAGGAAATTCAGAATCTTATAATATAGAATATCGAATAATAAAAAATAATAATGAAACCGGTTGGATTACAGAAAAAGGAAAAGTAGTTCGTCGTGATGAAAATAACAAGGCTTTGCGATTGCTTGGAGTTGTTATTGAAACTACAAACGAAAAGAGATATGAAGCTGAGTTAAAAAAAGCAAAAATTTTCGCTGACAAAGCAAATAAATCAAAAAGCGAATTTCTTGCAAATATGAGTCACGAAATAAGAACTCCAATGAATACCATTTTTGGAATGACAGAATTATTGCTTGAAAATACTTTTTCTGCTGAACAAAAAGAATTTCTTGAAATAATTCAAATATCATCTGACCACCTTTTAAATATCATTAATGATATTCTCGATTTATCCAAAATTGAAGCAGGAGAAATTAAAATTATTAACAAGGAATTTAATGTCAAAAAAACTATAAATGAAATAATCGAGTCGTTTAAACCACTTGCAAATAAAAAAGATTTAGCCATTAGTTTAAGTATAGATTCGAAAATTCCTGAAAAGATTATTGGCGACTCAATACATCTAAAACAAATATTATATAACCTTTTGGGTAATGCAATAAAATTTACTGATAAGGGAAGCTGTAATCTTGATATTAATCTTGCAAAAACATCAAAGAATAACCCGTTGGATATTTGGCTTCATTTTGCAGTTTCAGATACTGGAATTGGTATTCCTGAAAAATTTCTCAAATCAATTTTTAGTGATTTTTCTCAAGCAAGAAATTCGAAATCAAATGATGTTAAGGGAACCGGATTAGGATTATCAATTACTCAGAAATTAATTGAACGTCTTGGTGGAAAAATTGTAGTTAAAAGTACTGAAAACAAAGGCAGTACTTTTAGTTTTAATTTGCTTTTTAAAAACCTTAATAATATTTCAACTCAACAATCCATTACACTGATTGAACAAAAATCAGTATCGAAAAATAAAGGATTAAATATTTTAATTGCTGAAGATAATATTTTTAATCAAAAATATATTATTACTCTGCTTACAAATATGGGACATAAATGTAAGCTTGTTAATAATGGTGTAAAAGTATTGAAAGCACTTTCATCTGAAAAGTTTGATTTGATTTTAATGGATATTCAAATACCAATAATGAACGGTATAGAAACTACAAATGCAATAAGAAAATCAAATAATAAATATTTTGATAAAGATATCCCAATTATTGCGGTTACGGCTTTTGCTTTAGAAGAAGATAAAGAATATTTTATTGAGCATGGGATGAATGATTTTATCTCAAAACCAATAAATACTGGAAAACTAAAAACTGCCATTGAGAATATACAGAAAGATGAACTTATTAATGGTTAGAAAAAGCAAAAAGAATAAGAGTAGATTTTTATTTTTTTAACAGAAAATTTTAAATTATACCAATTGAATTTCTAAATTTCTGATAAATATTTTGAAATATTTTTTTCTTTGTCAAGGCAAATATTCTTTGCATAGCAATAGTTACGGAAATAATATTTAACGCAGAGAAAGGAAAAAAGAAACGAAATATATCGGTAATTTGGATGTTCAGTTGGTATTATGTCATTAATCCACGGCCGGTTTTTTTGATCTTATTTTCGTCTTTTAATGATTCTATCATTTTGTCAAGTATTCCATTAATAAAAACACTACTTTTTGATGTGCTGAAATACTTGGCTATTTCGATGTATTCATTCATTGTAACTTTTATAGGAATTGATGGAAATTCCAGTAATTCAGTTAACGCCATTTTTAATAAGATAACATCCATTACTGCAATTCTCTCAATCTCCCAATTTTTAGCTTTTTCTTCTATCATTAAATTATATTCATTGCTTTTGAGAATCGATTTCCTGAATAAAGAAATAATGAAATCTTTATCTTCATTGTTTTCGCCCAATGACTTGTAAATGCCCGGTAAAAGCTTATACTCATCCTGTTCTTCAGTAAATGATTGAATAGTTTTCTGAGTTAAAAAATTGGCAGTATGATAATCATCAGCCCAGTAAATACTTTTATCTTCATAATAATTTTCAAGAAGTTCGAAAGAGGAAATATACTTTTTTATGAGTTTTAAAATAATTTTTTTATCATTCTCATACGAATCTTCATCCGAGTCCAGGTAGTTTAGATATTCATAACTATCTTTAATTTTTATAAAGAACTTTCTAATAATATCCGCATCATCATTCCATGAAATTTTATATGCTTTTTCTTTTTTAAGAAAATCAACATTTGAAGATAACTGTTTAATAATTCTATTTTCAATAAACTTAGTATTTGGATTAATATCTTTTTCTGTAGGAAAATGTTTCTTTTTTGCTTCTTCTATTCTGTTCTCAGAAAAGTCTCTGAAAGCTACAAGAAACGAGAGTTGATGAATAAATAATTCGTATAATTTATTGACGCTTAATATTAATTGTTTTTCTCCCAAATCAAGTCTGTCATTTTCCGATTGGAAAAAAGCGTATAGCGATTGAACTACTTTTACTCTTAAATGCCTTCTGCTTAACATATTAATATAATATTTATGTAATGAACAATAAGTTTTAATCGACGCCGCAAAAGTAAAATAATTTCCTTTATGTCAATAATAAATTATGTAATTTCCTCAATTATTTTAATTATAATTGAATATTCGAATAATCAAACATAAAGTAACAAGGGTATTTTTTATACAGAGTTTATTTTTTTTGGTAACATTAAAATTCAAAAATTCGTTTATTCAAATAATATTTTTAATTTTGCGTAGTTAGGAATTAATAATATCATGTGAAATTTGAATTATGGCAGAGAAAGAACAAAATGATTTGATAAGGGATGAAATATTTTCAAAAGTAGTAAGAGCTGGAAAAAGGACTTATTTTTTTGATGTTCGTGCAACCAGAGCAAATGAATATTTTCTTACTATTACAGAAAGCAAGAGGCGCTTTAATAATGAACAAGGAAAATTTTATTATGAAAAACATAAAGTTTTTCTTTACAAAGAGGATTTTGAAAAATTCAAAGACGATTTAATAGAAACTATTGATTTTATTACCGAAAATCAGCCTGTACAAGAAGCTGAAGAAGAAGAAACTACAACACCAGAAACTGACAAACATACTGATATTAGTTTTGAAGATCTTAGTTCGGATGATAAAGCAGAGTCTGATGAAGTCTCAAAAACTGACCCTGAAATAACAGATTAATTATCCGGAATAAATTATTCGGAAAGTCTTATTATTCGAAAAATAAATAGCAGCTATCTTGCTGAAAGGCAGCTGTTATTTGTTTGTTTATTAACAAATTAATAATTATGGTTAATAACTTAACTATTGTATTTTATTAATATTATTCTGAAAATTTTATTTTTGTAATCTGCTATAAATATTTATAAAAATAACAAAATGGGGAAAACAATTGTAATTGCTAATCAAAAAGGTGGAGTAGGAAAAACAACAACAGCAATAAATTTAGGAGCTAGTCTTGCAGTGCTAGAGCACAAAACTCTATTAATTGATGCCGATCCTCAGGCAAATAGTACTTCAGGTGTTGGATTTGATCCCAAAAATATTAAAACCAGTATTTACGAATGTATTATTGATGATGTAAAACCAAAAGATATTATTCTAAATACTAAAACCCCGAATCTGGATTTACTTCCTGCTCATATCGATCTTGTTGGGGCTGAAATTGAAATGATAAATCAGCCAAGCAGAGAGAAAATGATGTTGAAAGTTATTGCTCAGATTAAAGATCAATATGACTTTATTATTATAGATTGCTCTCCTTCATTAGGTCTTGTTACTGTTAACTCATTAACTGCTGCCGATTCAGTAATTATTCCCGTACAATGTGAATATTTTGCCCTCGAAGGTTTAGGAAAATTATTAAATACAATTAAGATTGTTCAATCAAGATTTAATAATGATTTAGACATTGAAGGTATTCTTTTAACAATGTTCGATTCGCGATTAAGATTATCAAAGCAGGTAGTTGAAGAAGTTAAAACTCATTTTCAACAAATGGTTTTTAAAACTATTATAAATAGAAATACCAGATTAAGTGAAGCTCCGAGTTATGGCGAAACTGCAATAATGTATGATGCAAATAGTGTTGGAGCAATTAATTATCTTAATCTTGCTCGCGAAATACTACAAAAAAATAATATGACTAATCTGAATCAATCTGAAAAACAAATTGACGTTGAAAATGAAAGCTAAAAAAAAAGCATTAGGAAAAGGTCTGGATGCAATATTATCCAGCCCTGAAACAGATATTACATCAAAAGATATTTCAGGAAATTATGTTATTGGTGCTATTGCAAATATCTCAATCAGCAAGATTGAAGTAAATCCATTTCAGCCCAGAGGTAATTTTTCTGAAACATCTTTAAAGGAATTGACAGATTCAATTATCGAACAAGGTATTATTCAACCTATTACCGTAAGAAAACTTGGATTTGATAAATATCAACTTATTTCTGGTGAAAGAAGGTATAGAGCTTCTAAAAATGCAGGCTTAAAAGAAATCCCAACATATATTCGGGTTGCCAACGATGAGCAAATGCTTGAAATGGCACTTGTTGAAAATATTCATCGCGAGAATCTTAATTCTATGGAAATTGCAATTAGCTATCAACGACTGATAGAAGAATGCAATCTTTCGCAACAAAAACTTAGTGAGCGGGTTGGAAAAAACAGAACAACAGTTTCTAACTATATCAGATTACTGAAACTTCCTGCTGAAATTCAAATTGCTATAAGAGATTGTGAATTAAGCATGGGGCATGCAAGAGCAATCATTAATATTGATGATGAAAAACTTCAATTGGTATTATTGAAAAAAATTCTTAGCGAAGACCTTTCAGTAAGAAAAGTTGAAAGTATTGTTCGTGAGCTTGTTAGTAATGCTCCCACAAAGAAAAAGCCAACTATTAATTCCTTACCGGAAAAATATATTAAATCAAAAGAAATTCTGAATAATAAATTCAATACAAAAATTGAGCTAATAAGAAATAATAAGGGAGAGGGAAAAATCGTTTTCAATTTTAAGTCTGATGAAGAACTGGATAAAATCCTATCAGCAATAGAATCATGATAATGAGTAAATGATTGAATAAAAAGAAAAAATAATTGAGATTATAATAATTGCTTTTTAAAAATTCAATCATCTCTACTAAAAACAAAAAATCAAAGTGAATGTTACAAAATAATAATTTCAGAATTAATGTAATATTATTATCTGCTGTTTTTTGTTTTATGATATTCTCAAATCAAATAGTTGCTCAAAATATCAATAATAGCGATACTACAACTTTAGTTAAAAAGCATTCTCCCAAAAAAGCTACAATTTATTCAGCAGTAATACCGGGACTTGGGCAAGCATACAACAAAAAATATTGGAAAATACCAATAGTTTACACTGGCTTTGGAGTATTATCATATTTTATTATCTCTAACAGAAATGAATATTTGCAATTCAGAGAAGCTTATGATTATGTGATACTTGGAGATACTTTAAACCCAATCAACAACGATTATGTTAATATATATTCAGCCGATAAACTTTTAAAAGCCAGAGATTTTTATAGGAGAAATATGGAATTTTCGATGATTCTTACAGGATTTTGGTATATTTTGAATATTGTTGATGCAAGTGTTGATGCTCATCTTTTTGATTATGATATAAGTGATGATCTTTCGTTGCATATTGAACCAATGGTAAAGAGTACTTTTATTAAACCTGAACCAATTACAGGCATTACGATTAGATTGAAGTTTTAATTTAATGAAGCAATGTATTTTAGATTTTTAGGAAAGCAAAAGGATTGATTAAATAAAAAAAAAGATGAAAATAGCATTAATAGGATATGGAAGGATGGGTAAAGAAATCGAAAAAATTGCAATTTCCAGAAACCATCAAATAATTGTTAAAATAGATTCTCTTGAAGATTGGGAAAAATATAAATCCGAATTTAAAAAAGCAGATATTGCAATTGAGTTTAGTTTCCCTGCTTGCGCTGTTGAGAATTTTATGAAGTGTTTTGCTACAGATATTCCGGTAGTTACAGGAACAACAGCTTGGTATAATGATCTGGAAAAAGTAAAAAAAATATGTCTGGATAATAATCAATCAATGTTATTTGCGACGAATTTTAGTATTGGAGTAAATATTTTATTCGAACTAAACAATCGCTTGTCTTTATTAATGAATAAGCATAATAATTATGATGTCTCTATAGAAGAAATTCATCATAAAAATAAGCTTGATGCACCAAGTGGAACTGCAATTACTCTTGCAAAAGATATTATTAAAAATGTTGACAGAAAAAATAAATGGGTGAATCATCTTTCTGACGATATAAACGATCTTTCAATAAAATCAATAAGAGAAGATAATACTACCGGAATTCATTCAATAAAATATGATTCCGAAATTGATTATCTTGAAATAAAGCATTCTTCGAAATCACGTAAAGGATTTGCTCTTGGTGCTGTTATTGCTGCTGAATGGTTGATAGGAAAAACAGGATTTTATGAAATGAAAGATGTGCTTTTTAAATAACTTTAGGCACTTTTAACTTTAGACACTTTAAGTACTTTGCAATTATTAAAGATTACTATTTTTGCAATTAACTTTCCATTAACAACTTTTAACAAAGTTTTTTTTAAATAATTGGAAATTCAATCTTAAATTTGAATGATTTTTAAAACAATATAAAATGCTTTTACTATTTATTTTAATACCGCTTTCATTTACAATTCCGACAATATTTGCTTGGCAATTATTCGAAAAAGCCGGTGTTCCGGGATGGAAAACCTTAATTCCTTTTTATAATCTTTTTGTTTTTCTCAAAATTATTAAAAAAAGATATTGGTGGCACATTTTAGTATTTATTCCATTTATCAATGTATTTGTTTATATGTTGATGATAGTCGAGTTACTGAAATGTTTCGATAAATTTAGCCTTTGGGAACAAGCACTTAGCGTGATATTCCCATTTTTCTATCTTCCTTATCTAGGCTTCGGGGATAGAGTAAAATATACTGATCCTGACAACAGAAAAAAAATCAAGAAATCTATTGCTAGAGAATGGCTTGATGCAATAATTTTTGCTGTTATTGCTGCTTCAATAATCCGTATTTTTTTGATAGAAGCGTACACAATTCCGACATCTTCAATGGAAAAATCTTTATTAGTTGGTGATTTTCTTTTTGTGAGTAAAATACATTATGGACCAAAAATTCCAAATACTCCTTTGGCATTTCCATTTGTTCATCATACACTCCCGCTGTCAAAAACTAAAAAATCGTATTTAGAGTGGATTAAATTGCCATTTTACCGTTTTCCGGGATTCTCTAACATTGAAAGAAATGATGCAGTAGTTTTTAATTATCCTGACGGAGATACTGTATCACTTAAATTTCAAAGTAATGTCAGCTATTATAGATTAGTTAAAGAATATGGAAGAGAAAGAGTTTTAAACGACAAAAGAAATTTTGGGGAAATTACAGCTCGACCGGTTGATAAACGCGAAAATTATATTAAAAGATGTATTGCAATTTCAGGAGACACCTTGGAAATTATTGATCGAAAAGTATTTATTAATGGAGAACCTTCAACAAACCCGGGAGAAAAACAATTCCATTATAAGGTTTTAACTGATGGCTCAAATATTAATCCAATTATTCTTGATAAATATAATGTTACAGAATTTTATAAAACGGGGAGTTCTTCTGAATTTATTTATACTTTAACTCCCGAAACAGCTGAAAGATTTAAAGCGTTTTCAAATATTGTTTCGATTAAACCGATGATTAAAAAGAATAACTATTGGGATGAAAATATTTTTCCGTATGACACAAATTTCAAATGGAATATTGATAATTTCGGACCTCTTGTTATTCCAAAAAAAGGAGTCACGGTTAATATTAATATGAATAATATTTGCCTTTACAAAAGAATTATCCAGGCATACGAATTAAACGAGCTTGAAATAAAAGACAATAAAATTTATATTAATGGTGAAGAAAAAGACAGCTATACTTTTGAGATGAATTATTATTGGATGATGGGAGACAACCGTCATAACTCAGCCGATTCAAGAGTTTGGGGATTTGTCCCCGAAGATCATGTTGTTGGTAAAGCTATTTTTGTTTGGTTGTCGCTTGATAAAAACAAATCATTGCTTGGCGGAAAAATCCGATGGAATAAAATATTCAGACTTATTAAATAGGGTTAATCAACAAGGATGAAATGATTAAATGCATAAATGATTAAATGCATAAATCAATAAATTGTAAAAACAAATACATAAAAAAATGAAAAATGCAATTAAAACAATCTTTATATTAAGTTCATTCCTATTAGTTTTTTCTTTGTACTCATTTGCAGATGGAAAACCATTTGAAGGAGAAGTAACTTATGAAATTACATACCCCGAAAGCAACCTTGATGCTTCAGTATTGGAAATGCTTCCTAAATCGATGAAAGTTTATATTAAAGATGAATTTTCGAAAACAGTTTTGAATACGGGTATGGGAAAAACAACAAATATATTCAACAGTAAAGAAATATATTCGATAACTTTACATGATATGAGGGGGCAAAAATATGCTCTCCGTTCATCAACAAAAATAATAAATGATAAAATTGAAAAAGCTCCAAGTTCACAAATTGAGTTTTTAGATGAAACAAAAGTAATTTCAGGATATACTTGCAAAAAAGCAATTGTAACTATTAAAGATGAACTAATTAAAACTGAATCAGAATTAATTGTTTATTATTCAGAAGAATTTTCTCAAAAAAATCTAAATAAAGATAACCCTATTTTTCATGGGATTAAAGGAATTATGCTTGAGTATGAAATAGATACTCAAGGGATTTTAATGAAATTTACAGCAAGCTTGGTAGAGGCGAAAAAGATTTCAAAAAAAGAGTTTGATATTCCCAAAAATTATGAAGTTACTACCGAGGCTGAATTAAAAAGCAAATTCGGAGGAATGTAATTTTCATTAAAACATAGTCTTTTATATAGTTAATTACGTTATAAGATTACAAATTTATAGATAGATATTTTTATGTAAAAATGAAAATCCTCTTTGTTGTGAATTGAGGATTTTTTTTTATTAGAGTATTCATTTGTTTTTTTATAACTTTGCATTATAAAAATTTCGTAGTAAAGAATGCCAAAACAAGCAAATAAATATAAAGAGGAAACCGATAAAACGGCAAAAAAGAAAAAACAAAAAAAATCAAAACGGAAAAAGAAAAGCAATTCATTTGGATTTTTAAATAATGAAAAATTCAAAAAGATAAGCGGTTCTTTTTTTATTTTATTTTCTATTTATTTGTTATTTGCTTTTATTTCATATTTTTTTTCGTGGTGGACCGATTATGATAAAATCTCCAGTATTGATCTTTCTGATTTTAATGGTCGTATTGAAATAAGTAATTGGGCTGGGTTTATAGGGGCGTATTTATCCGATCTTCTTATTTACAAAGCATTCGGGATTTCTTCATTTTTGTTTACTTTAATATTTTTAGTTTCCGGAATAAGAATTGCTACTGGTTTTTCTATATTACCTCTTGGAAAAACATTCAGATATTCGCTGTTTTTTATTATCTGGCTTTCGGTTAGTTTAGGGTTTGTTTTGCAAAATATTGATATTCCTGTTCTTGGAGGCGTGTTTGGATTACAAATATCCCTATGGATGGAAAGTGTTATTGGAACAATTGGAAGTGGTATTTTACTGTTATTTTTATTGATAACATTTCTAATTATTGTTTTTAATATCTCTTTCTCTTTTTTGATTTTTAAATCGAAAAGTAAAAATGTTGAGACTGATGAAAATAATTTTTCCGAAAATAATATTCCACCTGAGGATAAATATAATACACAAGAGTATGCAATAACAGAAGATAAAAGCATTGATTTGGAGTTAAAAGAAGAAATTAATGATGATAATTCTGATGTGGTTAATAAAAATAATGCCGTTACAAACGAAGAAAATGAGATAGAGTTTACTGTTGAAGAAGCAAAATCAAGTAATGGTGAATCGAATTCAAATTCCGGTCATCAGACAATAGATACACAATTTGATCCTACTCTGGATTTGCCACATTATAAATTCCCTACATTAGATCTTCTAAATAGTTATGATAGCGGCTCGATTAAAGTTCAACAAGATGAGCTTGAAGAAAACAAAAACAAGATTGTAGATACATTAAATAATTATTCAATTAAAATTGAACGAATAAAAGCTACAATTGGACCTGCAGTTACACTTTATGAAATAGTTCCTGCACCGGGTATTCGTATTTCAAAAATCAAGAATCTTGAAGATGATATTGCGATGAGCCTTGCCGCAATGGGCATTAGAATAATAGCACCAATTCCCGGCAAGGGAACAATTGGTATTGAAGTGCCAAATAAAAATCCGGAAATTGTTTCCATAAAATCAATATTATCATCAAAACGATTTCGGGAAACCACAATGGAATTGCCACTCGGACTTGGAAAAACTATTGCAAACGAAAGCTTTGTTATTGATCTAACAAAAATGCCACATATTCTTATGGCTGGTGCTACAGGACAAGGGAAATCAGTTGGATTGAATGCAATTATTACTTCGCTTCTTTATAAAAAACATCCTTCACAAATTAAGTTTGTGATGATTGATCCAAAGAAAGTTGAGCTTACTTTATTTTCGAAAATTGAAAGGCATTTTCTGGCAAAACTTCCTAATTCGGAAGAAGCAATTATTACAGATACAAGAAAAGTTGTTTGCACTTTAAATTCGTTAAATATCGAAATGGATAATCGATATGAATTACTTAAAAATGCCCAGGTAAGAAATATTAAGGAATATAATATAAAGTTTGTAGCAAGAAAATTAAATCCAAATAATGGTCATAGATATTTGCCGTATATAATTTTAGTTGTTGATGAATTTGCTGATTTAATAATGACTGCCGGAAAAGAGATTGAAAACCCGCTTACAAGATTGGCACAGTTAGCAAGAGCAATTGGTATTCACCTGATAATTGCAACTCAGCGACCATCAGTAAATATTATTACAGGTACAATAAAAGCAAACTTCCCGGCAAGAATTGCTTTCAGAGTAATTTCTAAAATCGATTCACGAACAATATTAGATACAGGTGGTGCCGATCAGTTAATTGGAAAGGGAGATATGCTTCTGGCTACCGGAAGTGATGTTACAAGACTGCAATGTGCATTTATTGATACAAAGGAAATTGATAATATCACAAGTTATATTGGTGAACAAAGAGCATTTCCTGAAGCATTTGCGCTTCCCGAGTTTGAAGATTTAGAAAATCAATCTCCTAATTCAGAATACGATGCCAATGAAAGAGATGAGCTTTTTGAAGATGCTGCAAGAATAATTGTGTCGAATCAGCAAGGTTCTACTTCTTTACTTCAGCGAAAGCTTAAACTTGGATATAATCGTGCCGGAAGAATTATCGACCAGCTTGAAGCTGCCGGTATAGTTGGTCAATTTGAAGGAAGTAAAGCAAGAGAAGTTAAAGTAGCAAATGAGTTTGCTCTGGAACAGTTTTTGAAAGATTTGGATTATAAAGAATAAATTTGTCGGATACAATCTGCTGAGTAATATTACATAGTTGTTGTACGCAATTAAAATGAGATGAAAAAAAATAAACTCAAGATTAGATCTGTTCATGAGAATTTAAGACTTTGTGTTATTGAAAATGCCATATTTGTAGAAGAGCTAATTTCGGAGGTCATTGGAGACATCTTAAATATTGATTGGAAGGAATCTAAATCCTTTAGTTTTAGTTCTTCAGCTTTAAGTTTTAACCAAAAAGTGCAAATCATTCAAGATATTAAAGGAATTGACAAACAAGATTTAAAAAAATTTACATGTGTAATGAATATTAGGAACAAATTTGCACATGTTTCACATATTAAAACATTTGAAGACTTATTTGCTAAATCGAGTGTGGGGAAAGAAAATAAATTGGATTTTTTAAAATGGTATTTTAATGAAAAAGGAGTTTCGGATATTCCTAAAAATAAGCATGAATTTGTTTTTCGATTATGTTTTTATCTTCTTATAGATAACGTTGTTGATATTTTATTTAAGATTTATGGTGATCATATGTTTGAAATTGGAAAACAAGATGGTGAAAAGGAATTTAAAGATAAATTCATCATTGAACTGATCGATTATCTTAAAGGACATGAAGGAGGGCAAAAAGCAATTAACGATGTAATTGAGGAATTAGAAAAAACTGTGTACAATAACAATGTGTAAAAAACATTGGGTGAAAAGTGCAAGCTTGAATGTGAGTACAAGTAACAAACATATCAGCGGTTTGAAAAGTAACAGCGTTGAAATGCCCAATGCATCACACACTAATCGGTAACAAGAAGCAAAAATCAAAAATAAGGTATCAAGAAACAAGTATAATAATAAAATAATCATAATGAAAAAAATAATATTCTTAACATTTACAATTTTGTTGTTTTTATCTGCTAATGCGCAAAAAGATAAAAAAGCTACTGAAATTCTTGATAAAGTAATTGAAACTACTGAGTCGTATAAGACTTTTAAAGTTGATTTTGTTTATAAAATGTATAATGAGAAATCTAATATTGATGAAAGTAAAGAAGGAATATTATTTGTATGTAAAGAAAAATACAGACTACTGATATCAAATCAGATGGTTATTTCTGATGGAGAAACAATTTGGACATATTTAATATCAGATAAAGAAGTTATGATAGGTTCGGCTGAGGAAAATGAGGAAGCAATTACCCCTTCAAATTTGTTAAATTCTTATCAGGAAGATTATAAATCCAAATTTGTGAAAGAGACAACTATTCGTGGAAAAAAAGTTGAGATAATTGAATTAAAACCTCTTAAAGGTAAAACTTATTCATTAATAAAAGTTACTATTGATAAGATGAAAAAACAGCTTGTTGATTTTACAATTTATGATAAAAACGGTAGCGAATATTCATACCAGATAAATAAATTTATTACTAATATTTCTTTAAGTGATACCACTTTTACATTTTCAGAAAAAGACTATCCTGATGTTGATTTTATTGATATGAGGTTTTAGTAATCCTTGCACTTATTAAAATAATAAACTGAATTATTTTGCGGCTTCGCTCCAACTTTTGTAATGGTTCATCATGCTTACACAAGATTGATCGGGTTTTGTATTTGTTGTAATAAAATCAAATAAAGTAAAATTCTCATGCCAAAAAATTACCGGCATTATCTCTCCACCAAATTCACCATTTGAACTTTCAAATACTTCGTAGTCATCAAAATTAGAGGTATTTAACATATACGGACCTTTTCCTAAATATCTATATATTTTAACATCTTCGAGATTATTAAAATCCATTGATATTTCTCCACATAAAACACCGTTTTCTTCAAAAAGTTTCTTCTTAATATTTAGAGCGCCGGGAAAACTATTCTCAATAATATTTCCGTTTAGATATTCTGAAACCAACTCATCAAAATCATCTTCAGAAACATTTAAAGTATCGTCCATTATCGACATAATATTTATATACTTAATTGTAAGAGTCCCTGAGTTTTCGCCGCTTAGTTTAAAATGATATTCCTTCTTTTCGTATGTTAAGCATCCTGATGAAATTAGAGCTATAAGAACTAAAAAAATAATACTGCTTCGAATATTTTTCATCTAAATTATTTTAAAATAAATTTTATCCAAATGTAGTAATATTTTTAGATATTTTTGTGGATTATTAAAATGCAACAAAACACAAATGAAAACTTCAATAGAAATTAGTTATTATCCTTTAAAGGTGGAATTTATTCCCCCAATAAAAGATTTTATAAATCGATTAAATAATCACAATAATATTATTGTAAAGACCAGTGGAATAAGTACACACGTATTTGGCGAATATTTTGAAGTTATGGAAATATTAACTGAAGAAATTCACAAATCTTTTGAATTGCCACATTCTGTTTTTGTGCTTAAAATTATTAATGCAGATTTAAATGTTGCGTGATGGATTTTAGTCAATTTTATGATATTCTTTTAGAAAATATTCTCAACACAAGTTATCTCGAAATTATTGCGGTTATTTTTGGATTATTGAGTGTTTGGTATGCTAAAAAAGTCAATATTTTAGTTTTCCCAACAGGAATAATAAGCGTAGTTATTTATATGTATATCTGCTTTGGTGCTAAACTTTATGCAGATGCGGGAATTAACTTTGTGTATTTTGTTATGAGTATTTATGGTTGGTATGCTTGGACAAGAGTTGGAGAGCAGAAAAAGGAAAGACCAATAAGTATGTGCTCGAAAAAGGAGCATATAATTAATATTTTTATGTTTGTATTTTTCTTTCTGATTTTAAACTACATACTGAAAAACTATACTGATAGCAATGTTCCGGTTTGGGATTCATTTACAACATCAATTTTTATTGTTGCAATGTGGCTGATGGCAATTAAGAAAGTAGAAAACTGGATATATTGGATAATTGCTAATGTTATTTCAATACCACTATATTTCTACAAAGGACTGGTTCTTACAAGTTTTCAGTTTACGGTTTTCTTAATTATTGCAGTATTAGGATACATCGAGTGGAAGAAACAATTTAAGGAATCGAGCAAAATTGTTTAAAAAAATTGCAATCACCGGACCTGAATCTACAGGAAAATCACAACTTGCCAGGCAGTTGGCAACACACTACAATACAATTTATGTTCCCGAATATGCCCGCGAATATATAAATATATTAGAACGTCCATACAACAAACAGGATATTCTTGAAATAGCAAAGGGGCAATTTGCCAAAGAAAAAGAGCTTGAAAGTAAAGCAAAAAAATATTTGTTTTGCGATACCGAATTGATAGTAACAAAAATCTGGTGTGAACATAAATACGGTAATTGTCATGAATGGATTTTGGAAATGATTAACAAAAACAAATATGATCTTTTTCTTCTCACAGACATTGATCTTCCCTGGCAAGCAGATCCTCAAAGAGAACATCCTGATTTAAGAAAATATCTTTTTCAACTTTATAAAAAAGAGTTGCAAAAAAGAAATTATAATTTTGAAATTGTTTCAGGATTTGATAATCAAAGAATAAAAAATGCAATTGATATAATTGATAATTATTTCAGGCATTGAAACATAAATAAAATATCTCCGTTTTAATTAAAAACCAGAAAATAGACTTAATGGTCAAAACGCAAAATAAAATAAACATATTATTCCTCACTCGTTGGTACCCCCATCGATACGATTCTATGCCCGGTTTGTTTGTTCAGCGTCATGCTGAAGCTATTGCAATGCATTGTAAGGTTTCACTTCTTTATGTCCATCCTGATGACAAGCTAAAAAATGATAAAAAAGAAATAATTACAGAGACTATTAATGATGTTTTTACTGTTCGGATTTATTATAGAGCTGTTAAATCAAAAATCCCATTTATAGGCGAAATCATAAAAGGTTTTAAATACTTTAATGCAAATCGTGAGGGGATGAAAATTATTAGCAAAGAGCGTGGAAAACCGGATATTATTCATGTTAATATTTTGACCCGGCTTGGCTTATTTGCATATTTGAATAAAATTATTTCAGGTGTTCCATTTATTGTAACTGAACATTGGTCCAGATATTTGCCAATAACAAATACGTACAAAGGTTTTGCGAGAAAATTTCTTACACGTATTGTTGTAAAAAACGCTTCTGCAATTACTCCTGTTACAAAAAACCTGAAAAATGCAATGCTTCATTATAATTTAAAAAACAATAATTATTTGATATTACCTAATGTTGTAGATATAGAAATTTTTAAACCGGTAATAATCAAACATCAAAATAAAAAAACAAAAATTATTCATGTTTCCTGTTTCGAAGATCAATCGAAAAACATTAGTGGAATTTTAAATGTAATAAAAAAACTTTCTGAGAAACGACAGGATTTTGAATGTTATTTTGTAGGTGACGGAATTGATCTTAAAAAACTAAAAAACTATGCAGACGAACTAAAAATCAAAGATAAATTTGCAATTTTTACAGGACTGCTGGAGGGTGAAAAACTAATTGATTCCATAAATAAATCAGACCTTATGTTATTGTTCAGTAATTACGAAAATATGCCGGTTGTGATAAACGAAAGTTTTGCCTGTGGTGTTCCTGTTATCTCTAGCAATGTGGGTGGAATTTCTGAATATGTTAACACTGAAACCGGCGAATTAATTGAAAGAAAAGATGAGAAAGCTTTGCTAAATTCATTGGTGAATTTTCTTAATGATAATAAGAAATATGACAGAGGAAATATTAGAGAATTTGCTGTAAAAAATTTCAGTAAAGAAGCTGTTAGTATGAAAATTCTTAATATTTACAAAAGTGTATTGGATCGATAATTTTATTTTATTCTTAATATCTTTTAGGCTTTGTTTTGCAAAAAAAAAAAAATAGAATTTCAAGAGTAAAAGATTTTATTATTTTTACAATCCTTATTAAACCTGAAAATTAAAACATTTGTTATGTTACGAAATTTGATAATTATTATTCTAAGTATTGTTGTTATACAGAGTGTTGATGCTCAAGAGTTTTTAAATACATCAAAAAATGAAGTCGATAATAACGGCTTAAGGCAAGGGCACTGGATTGTGTTTGATGGGAATGGAGATTTGAAATTCGAGGGAAATTTTAAAAATGATATTCCTTACGGAGAATTTAAATATTATTATCCTTCCGGAAAAGTAAAAGCCGTATCAAATATTTATAATAATGGTAAGGAATCAAAAACAAAAACATATCATAAAAATGGAAGAATTATGGCTGTTGGCAAATATTTGAACAAGCAAAAAGATAGTATTTGGAATTATTACAGCGAGTACGATGGAATTTTATTATCCACCGAAAAATATGAATATAATCTAAAGCAGGGTGTCTGGTATACTTATTTCCCAAATGGTGATGTTAATGAAGAAATAAATTATAAAAATGATAAAAAACATGGTCGCTGGGAACAGTATTTTGAAAAAGGAAAACTAAAACTAAAAGCTGAATATGTTAATGATAATATCGAAGGTTTAATGATTGTGTATTTCCCTAAAGGAGGTGTGAACATTTCAGGATCATATAAAAATGGTTTGAAACATGGCGATTGGATGTATTTTAATGAGAATGCAGAAAATGTTAAAAAAGAGGAATTTAAAAATGGTTTCCTTGTTTCAAAAACTCTTTATCAATACGAAGATGGAAAATCTGAAAAACAAGAAGTGGAAGAGTAGGATGCTTGAAACTTAAAATTGAAATTTTTAACTTTATTCTGATAAACAACCCAAAATTTAAAACAACCCGATTATATCTTTTATTTTATCAACAATAAGACAGTTTACTGTTTTTAATCTTTTATGGTTTTGATGTCCGTTAGCAACTAAAACGCATTTACAGCCAATTTCTTTAGCAACCTGATAATCGTGAATTGTATCTCCAATAAGACAAATTGTTTCCGGATTTATACTTATTTCGCTAATTAATTGTTTGGCTCTGTCGATTTTGCTTTCCGCATAATAATTGTTAAGTCCTATGATTTTTTGAAAATAATTATCAATATTTCTATTGTTAACTGATTTTACTAATGACTTTTGCTCCATCGCTGAAATAATATATTGAGGGAAATATTTTTGTTTGAAATAATCAAGAACTTCTTCGGTATTTTTAAACAAAGGAGCGCTTACTAATTTCTCGGTGTAAATATCAATAAATTCAATTGCAGGTTTTTCAAAGTCTTCAACCGTGAAATCAAAGCCTGCTTTTTCGTAATAATCTTTAACAGGAAAAGTAAATATTTTGCGATATATTTCAGGCATTATTAATTCTTTTTTTCGCTCTTTTAGCATAATATTTATTGAGTCGATACAAATTTGAATATCGTCCAAAAGAGTTCCGTTCCAATCCCAAAAAATCGTTGTGATATTTTCCATTAATGTGTTTGCTGATGAATCTATTTTATAAAAGTTTATTAATTATCAAAATTGCCACAGATTCACTGATTTATTATTATTATTTGTGAATCTGTGGCTTTACTTAAAAATATAAATAATGAAATTTCAATCCGTCAAATTTATTGTATTCCAATGCAGGGAAAGGAATTTTTACAATGTTTAAAACTTCAAAAAAAAGCTTTAATGTTTTTGAATTAGTTTTTATTTTGTTGAAATCCACATCAAGTGAAAAATAATACTGACGGTACCTGTCGAAATGGGGGATAGGCGCGCCATTTAATTCTGTGGGGTTACTATTAGCTCCTATCAATCCTTCGGGGCTGTAACCAATTGCAACATTCAACCACTCGGGTATTATTCCCCTGTTTTTCATAAATGAAGAAATGTTTGTCGACAACCAAACTGTTCCACCATTATAGTCTTTAATAATTTCCTGAATAAGATTATCACCAAGTTGATCGTTTGTATAATCAGGGAATTTTGTTTGATGAAAAGAATATTTTAATAAAAACCTTTGCTCTCCCCAGCATAGTTGTTGGCCGATATAAAGTCCACTTCCAATTCCGTTTGCTAATAAATCGCTTGCCGAAGCACCCCATTCTTTCGAAAATCCGTCAAGAATTTCAACATTCAATAAATAGGCAAAACCTAACATCCCACCGTACCAAATTGCTTTCTTTTCATCCACTCCCGACCATCTGAGCATTTTATGTCCAATCCGGCCAATGAAATAAGAGCTTAAGCTATGCCCTAATTTATCCATTTGCAACCAACCTTTATTATCATTAATAAAATGAAAAGAAGACCGAGGATATCCTTTATACCACAGGGAATTTAATCCAATCATGGAGCCTGCATAAATAACGCTTTCTGTTATAATCACACCAGTCAGTCTTTTTTTATTCAAACTATCAGGGAAATAATCAAACGATTTGTTATTCTGCGAATAGCAAACTGATTCTGATAAAAATATCATCAGAAAAAAAAGTAAAATGGTATATCTAAAATTTTTTATCATTATTCCAAGAAATAGGTTTAATGTGAGTGATTAAATTTTTCACAAATTCACAGATTATAATATCTATTTGTAATTGATGTTGTTGTTCTAAATTTTTCATACTATTATCTGTGAATTTTTGGTTTCTTTTTATTAAAACTCAAAATTCATCTATTTCCAGATTTTCATTTTGTTAAGAGCTTTTTGATAAGCCCTCGCATTTCTGTTATGTTGAGCATTAGTTTTTGCAAAACTATGATATCCCGAAAGGTCGTCTTTGGCACAAAAATATAGATATTTATTTTTATCATAGTTAAGCACTGCATCTATGGATGCGATGGATGGAATACAAATTGGTCCCGGGGGCAGTCCCTTTATTTTATAAGTATTATATGGCGAATCAATTTCCTTGTGTTCGTTAAGCACTCGTTTAATTCCGTAATTGCCAAGTGCAAAGATTAAAGTCGGGTCAGCCTGAAGCTTCCAACCTTTATTTATTCTGTTGAGATAAACACCTGCAATAATCGATTTCTCATCATTTTTCGAGGTTTCCTGCTCAATTATCGAGGCAAGAGTAATTACTTCGTTGGTGCTCATATTAAGCTCTTCAGCTTTAGCTTTTCTTTCGTCTGTCCAAAATCTTTTCGATTCGGAATACATTCTCTCAATAAACTGTTTTGCATTTGTGTTCCAGAAAAACTCATAAGTGTTGGGGATAAATATTGTGCTTATTGTTCTCTTATTTTTTTCATATTTTTTAATAAAAGAAGTATCTGTTAAAAGAGATAAAATACTTTCTTTGTCAGCTTCAATTTGTTCGGAAATTCTTTCAGCAAGTTTATCTATGGTTCGAACATTATTAAAAATAATTTTTACAGCTTCGTTTTTTCCAGTTCTTAATAAGTTGATTAACTCATTGTTATTTAAGCTTTCTCTGATGATAAATCGTCCGGCTTTAATATTGTCAGGATATTTTTTCTTTTTTGCAAGCCACTCGAAATTATTTCTGTTAATAATAACTCCATGTTTGTACAAAATGGTTTTTACATCTCCGAAATTTGAGTTTGTAGGAATAAATATTTCTACTTGTTCTTTTTTGTTTATCCAAACATTAGGTTTGTAGATAACCGTATATAACAAGTATCCAACAACTATTGCTGCAATAATCAGTAAAGATAAAATGTATATTATTATTTTGTGAAAAACCGAACGTTTCTTCTTTTTGTTTCTTGAGTAATTTGGATGATAGTATTCCATTTATTTTTGATTTTATTTTTTTGTTTTTTGATGAATTATTTTCTGTTTATATTTAATCATTCATTCATAAGTTGCAATAAATATTCGTCGGAATACTTTCCGTTTCTATAGTTCCAGTCTTTTTTAATTCCAATAATTTGGAAGTTTTTCTTTTTAAACAGCTTAATACTAACTTCATTTTCCTTAGAAATATTACAAAAAAACTGATGCAAATTTAAAGTTTCAAAACCATATTTTAATAAAAGATCCAGAGCTTCCGAAGCTAAGCCTTTGTTTCTTTCTTTTTCAATGATTAGTATTCCGATTCCTGCTCTTTTATTCAGAGGGTCGAAATCGAAAATATCAATATTGCCAATAGTTTGAAATTTAGAATTCGAAATCTTCTTATCTATCATTAATCTCATCTGTTTGCTCGAATATATATCTTTATCAGAATTTAAAATATATTGTTCAAGATCAAATTTTGAGAATGGTGCAATTGTATTACTTAAATGCCAGATTGATAAATCATTTTCCCATTCAAAAAGTAATTGCACATCCGAAGGTTCGAGAGCTCGTAGTTTTATGTTTTCTGAAATCATAATTAGCAAAATTATTACAATTTTTGATAAAAGTAAAAGAAAGCCAAATAATAAATTTGTTTTTGTAAATTTGATTTTTAAACAAGAACATAATACAATATTCAAAGTACATGAGAATATCCATCGATAAAGCCATTAAATTTTAGGAATTAATAGCACATTATGAAATATCATTAGCAATACGTAATATTGTAAACTGTTTATCAAAATCTAATTATCTAAAAATCCATGTTAAATCTCAGAAATCTTATTAAAGAAAGTGCAGAAATATTTTACTGGAAGATTAAAAAAACTCAGGAAAATAAATTAACGAATTCTCATTATGAGTTTTTCTACAAAGATTATTTTGGTTTGTCAAAAGATTTTTATCAAGGAAAAGAAAATTCTTGATATTGGTTGTGGTCCTCGTGGTAGTCTCGAATGGGCTGATATGACGAGTGAGCGTATAGGTATCGATCCTCTCGCTGATAAATATCTTCGCCTTGGAGCTAAAAATCATAAAATGAAATATGTAAAAGGCCAATCCGAAAATATCCCTTTTGATGATAATTATTTTGATGTTGTTTGTTCTTTTAATTCAATCGATCATGTTGAAAATTTAAAATTAAGTTGCGAAGAAATTAAAAGAGTTTTAAAATCCGGTGCAGTGTTTCTTTTGATTGTTGATACTCATAAAAAAGCTCAACTTTGTGAGCCACAGTCAATAAATTGGAGTTTCTTAAAAAAATATTTTCCAAAATTTGAAATAACAGAAGAAAAACATTTTGAGAAATATAAAAACAGGATATTCCAAAGTATCAGGAATAATGTTGCTTTCGATCATAAAAATCCTAAAGAAAGATTTGGAGTGTTGACAGCTAAATTAATTCTAAAATAAATCCTAAATTATATCTATTTCTCCTTCAAAAACAAAAGTTGCAGTACCTTCGAGCCAGATATCAGAATATTTATTTTGTAACTTTTTAAAGGAAACTTTTAAATTCCCGCCTTTTGTAATGATATCAAAGTTTTCTTTGCCGGGAATAATTTTTGAAGCTGCAATAGCCGAGGCGGTGACACCTGTTCCACACGAAAGAGTTTCGTTTTCCACCCCTCTTTCGTACGTTCTCACAAAAAGCTTGTTTCCTTTTATTTCAACAAAATCAACATTAGTGCCATTTTTATCAAAGTTTGTTTGATGACGTATTTTTTTGCCTTCACTAATTACCTCATAATCTTCGATGTTTGATACAAATTTTACATAATGAGGTGAACCGGTATTTAAAAAGTAATCCTGCTGATAAGCTTCAATACTATCAACATTATTCATAAGTAATTTTATCGTTGAAGTATTATTATTAGTTTCGATTACTTGCCCATAATGTTCTCCATCGATTGAGATAAATTTAGTTTGATTTTTAATGATACCCATTCGATTTGCAAATTCAATAATACATCTTCCACCATTTCCGCACATGGATCCTTCTCTACCATCTGCATTAAAATATTTCATTTCAAAATCATATTTTTTATGAGATTTAAGCAAGATAAGACCGTCGGCACCAATGCCAAATCTACGATGACAAATTTTCGAGATTGCTTTTTGAGAAAGATTGAAAACTGAACCCCTGTTATCAATAATTACAAAGTCATTTCCGGTTCCTTCATATTTGAAAAAATTAATTTTCATCTTTATGAAATAATTTTTATAATAAGTATTTTAATGTATCTTTTATGCAAAAATTTCGTATAAAATAAGATTGAGTTTTAAAATTTAATAATATTATTTTCACAAAAATATACAAATAATCTGACAATTAATAATGAAGCAGAATTATCAATTGTTTGAATATTAAATAATCTTTTTTTTTAGGATAATTATTTTGGCTATTTAACAATAATTAACAGGATTATGAAAAATATTTTTGAGAAAAGCAACGTTTTTTGATTAATACAATTGTGTGTTAATCATTAAAACTAAATTATTATGAAAAAGATTTTAAGCGTAATTATTATTTCTGTTCTATTAATTGCTGTAGGTTTTACAGTTAGCAGTACTATTAAAAAAAGAAAAACTCAAACAAGAGAATTAATTCAGGGTGAAATTGCTCCTGCACATTATGCATCTGTAACTAATAACGCACTTGTTACAGGTCCTGATTTTCGAACTGCAGCTGAGAAATCAATACATGCCGTTGTTCATATTCGTTCAAAATTTATAAAAAAGTCAAGTGTTTATGATGATTTTTTCGGTTCATTAAAACAATTTATAGACGGAAATCCATTTGACAGACGAAGGAGTTTTTTTACTGCTTATGGTTCCGGTGTTATCATTTCTAATGATGGATATATTGCAACTAACAATCATGTTGTTCAGGATGCTGAGGAAATTGAAGTTACATTAAATGATAAGCGAACTTATATTGCAAAAATTATCGGAAATGATCCTTCAACGGATTTGGCTCTGATAAAAATTGAAGCTGATGAATTACCATTTTTAACTTATGGAAATTCTGATAAAGTTAAAGTTGGAGAATGGGTTCTGGCTGTTGGAAATCCTTTTAATCTAACTTCTACAGTTACTGCCGGAATTGTTAGTGCAAAAGCCAGAGATGTAAATATTTTGGGTTCTAACTCCGCCATCGAGTCATTTATCCAAACAGATGCAGTTATTAATCGTGGAAACAGTGGAGGTGCTTTGGTAAATATTAATGGAGATCTTGTTGGTATTAATGCAGCAATAGCATCACAATCTGGTTATTACGAAGGGTATTCTTTTGCAATTCCTGTAAATATTGTTAAAAAAGTAATGAACGATTTTGTGAAATATGGCGAAATACAAAGAGCATTTGTTGGGGTTGTAATTAGAGAAATGGATGCCCAACTAGCTAAAGAAAATGGAATAGATAAAATAAAAGGCGTTTTTGTTCATTCTGTTTCTCAAAATAGTGGTGCCGAAAAAGCTGGAATTATTGATGGAGACGTGATTACAGAAATAGAGAGAGTTGAAATTAATAGTATTTCACAATTCCTTGAAGTTGTTACTCAGTATCGACCCGGAGACAAAGTAAATATTGAAGTTGTGAGGAATGGAAAGAATTTACATTTTAATGTTGTTCTGAGAAACGAAAATGGAGAAACAGGAGTTATTAAAACCAATTCAGAGTTTTTTGTTTCTGGACTTGGAGCAAATTTTGAAAAAATTACTAATGACGAAAAAAGATATTTAAAAATCAATAATGGTTTAAGAGTAAGTAAACTTAAGGAAGGCTTATTAAAAAGCGGTGGCGTTCGCAAAGGATTTATTATCACAAATATCAATAATACGATTATTAACAATAAAAGTGATATTGATAATGCAATTAATAATTCGAGCAATGGAGTCCTTAATGTTGAAGGGGTTTATCCAAACGGAATGAGAATTATTTATGGGTTTGGAAACTAAAATATTTGAGTAAAAAAGGAATAATTAAAAAATATTAATATTTCGTTTTGTATAACAGAAAAATTTTGTTACTTTTGTACGCTAATTGTCAGAATTTTACCTTATTGGTTTACAATTAGTTAAGATATTAAAAGATAAAGTTATGAGGCAACTTAAAATTACCAAATCAATAACTAACAGGGAAACAGCTTCTCTGGATAAGTATTTACAGGATATTGGTAGGGAAGAGCTTATTACAGCTGATGAGGAAGTTCAATTAGCACAAAAGATAAAAGCGGGAGATCAACTTGCTCTTGAAAAACTAACAAAAGCAAATCTTCGTTTTGTTGTTTCTGTTGCAAAGCAATATCAAAATCAGGGATTAAGTTTACCAGACTTAATTAATGAAGGTAATCTGGGATTGATAAAAGCTGCAAAAAGGTTTGACGAAACTAGGGGATTTAAATTCATCTCTTATGCGGTTTGGTGGATTCGCCAGTCAATTCTTCAGGCACTTGCTGAGCAATCAAGAATAGTAAGACTTCCTTTAAATCAGGTTGGATCATTAAATAAAATTAAGAAAGCTTCATCAAAACTTGAACAAAAGTTTGAAAGACCACCTTCTCCTGATGAAATTGCCGAACAACTAGAATTACCGGAACATAAAATTACATCAGCCTTAAAAATATCTACCAGATATATTTCTATGGATGCTCCTTTAACACAGGATGATGACATGAAATTTTTAGATATTTTTGTTTCTGAAGATAATCCTGTTACAGATTCTGATCTAATGCACGAATCTCTTGGAAAAGAAATTGCAAGATCGTTATCAACACTGAGCGAAAAAGAAAGAGATGTTATCAATTTATATTATGGAATTGCTGCAAATCATGAACATACTTTAGAAGAAATTGGTGCAAAATTTGACCTTACACGCGAAAGAGTTCGACAAATAAAAGAAAAAGCAATAAGAAGATTAAAACATAATTCGAGAAGTAAGTTGTTGAAATTTTATTTAGGTCAATAAAAAAAAACAGCCATTTATTATGTATTAGTTTGGTGAAAACTAATTATTAAAAATGTTAATAAAAAATAGATTACAAGTAATTATCTATTACTTGTAATCTATTTTTTTTATTAATTTTGAAAATAATATTAGTTAATCAAATTATTAATTAAAAAATCTATATTATGTCCGAATCAAATAATAGTAAAAATTCAAATCACCATTATGAATCTTCGTTGAATAAATGGATTAAAGAAGAAAAATATGCAAACGAATTCATAAATGTTTTAACAAAATTATTTTACGATAAATCAATAGAACTAATATTTTTTAGAACTCAGCTATTTGACAGAAGTGCGAGTATTATTTTGCACAGACATTCATATTCAGAAAGATTAATTAATAAACAATTAAATATTAAAACATCACTTGACTTGGCAAATGTAATATGTAGTATAAATATTCCACCCACCAAAATTGATATTGGTAAATTGAATATGGAGTTTGCAGATGCCGATAATAAAATTAAAGATCCTAAAGAATTCATTAACTTAAAATTAGGTGAGCTTATTGGCAAAAGCCCGAATTATGATAAACCTGTTGATGTTGTCCTTTATGGATTTGGAAGGATTGGAAGATTGTTAGCCAGAGAATTAATTATTCAGGGTAATGGTTCACAGTTAAGAGTTCGTGCAATTGTAGCACGAAAAAACTCGGGAGAAGATTTAAAGAAAAGAGCTTCTTTATTCAGACATGATTCAATACATGGACCTTTTAGAGGTGTTGCTGTAGAAGATGTTGATAAAAAAACGATTTTTGTAAACGGTCATTATATTAAAATGCTTGAAGCAAATAATCCCGAAGATATTGATTATGAATCAGAAGGAATTTTTAATGCATTATTGATTGATAATACCGGAATTTTAAGAACAAGAAATGAATTAGAAAGGCATTTGAAAGCTAAAGGGATTACTAGAGTATTATTAACTGCTCCTGCAAAAGGTGATGTACCTAATATTGTTTATGGTGTAAATCAGCTTGAGTTTGATGTTGATAAAAACAATATTTATTCTGCTGCTTCTTGTACAACAAATGCAGCCGTTCCTGTAATTTCTGTTATTGAAAAAGAATTGGGAATTGAAAAAGGACATTTAGAAACAATTCATTCTTATACTAATGACCAAAATCTTTTGGATAATTTCCATAAGAAACATCGTCGAGGTAGATCAGCTCCTGTAAATATGGTTATTACGGAAACCGGTGCTGCTTCTGCTACTGTTAAAGTTATTCCAAGTTTAAAAGGAAAACTTACAGGAAATGCTGTTAGAGTTCCAACTCCTAATGTTTCTTTGGTTATTTTAACACTTACAATTAAAAAAGAAGCAACTGTTGAGAGTTTAAATAATCTTATTAAAAAAGCTGCATTCGAGGGAAATCTTGTTGAGCAAATTCGTTATTCTAATGCATATGATGCTGTTTCATCAGATTTTATTGGTGATTCTGCTGCTTGTATTTTTGATAGTCCTGCCACAAAAGTTTCTGAAGATAAAAAAAATATTGTTGTATATTTATGGTATGATAACGAATTTGGATACTCAATTCAGGTTATTCGGGTGGCAAAATATATTTCAAAAGTTCTAAGGTATAAATACTATTAATAAGTACGTTTATTAGCAAATTTGATGGGCAGTTGAATGATTGTTTTAATCATTTGTGAATTCTTTTGGGATATCAATAACATTCAAAAAATTGCAGAATTAGAAAAATCTGTAATTAAATAATAAATTAAATAAAATGACAAATACTAAATATATATTTGTAACAGGTGGTGTAAGTTCATCACTCGGAAAAGGAATTATTTCTGCTTCGTTAGCAAAATTGCTTAAATCCAGAGGATATTCAGTAACAATTCAAAAACTCGATCCATATATTAACATAGATCCCGGAACACTTAATCCTTATGAACATGGTGAATGCTACGTTACTGAAGATGGAGCTGAAACAGATCTCGATCTTGGTCATTACGAAAGATTTCTAAATAATACTACATCGCAGGATAATAATGTAACAACAGGAAGAATATACCAAACAGTTATTAATAAAGAAAGAAGAGGCGATTATCTTGGAGAAACTGTACAGGTTATTCCTCATATTACAGATGAAATAAAGAGAAGTATTAAGCAACTTGGGAAAACAGGTAAATTTGATTTTGTAATTACAGAAATTGGCGGTACTGTGGGTGATATAGAATCTTTGCCGTACATCGAAACTGTTCGACAGATTAGATGGGAAATGGGCAAAGACTGCGCTGTTGTGCATCTTACTTTGGTTCCTTATCTTTCTGCTGCCGGTGAATTAAAAACAAAACCAACACAACATTCGGTAAAAACATTACTTGAACAAGGAGTTCAGCCGGATGTTATTGTTTGTAGAACCGAGCATCATTTGCCGGGAGCATTACGAAAAAAAATAGCTTTATTTTGTAATGTTTCTCCAAGCTCTGTTATAGAGTCTATTGATGCTAAATCAATTTATGATGTTCCATTATTAATGAAGGAAGAAGGTTTGGATATCGAAGTTTTGAATAAAACTGAAATGCCGAGGAGATCTGATCCTGATTTAAAATTATGGAAAGAATTCTTGTATAAACTTAAGAATCCTTTAAAAGAAATTACAGTTGTTCTTGTTGGTAAATATGTCGAATTGCAAGATGCCTATAAATCTATTAGTGAGTCATTTGTTCACGCAAGTGCAATAAACCAATGCAAAGTAAACATTAAACTTGTACATTCTGAAAAAATAACTCAGAATACTAAAAATGAATTATTAAAAGAAATTGACGGAATACTTGTTGCACCCGGTTTTGGTGGTAGAGGAATAGATGGAAAAATTGTTGCCGCTCAATATGCTCGTGAGAATAAGATTCCTTACTTGGGTATTTGTCTCGGTATGCAATGTGCTGTTGTCGAATTTGCTAGAAATGTTTTGGGATATGCGGATGCGCATTCATCTGAAATGAACCCAAAAACAACGTACCCTGTAATTGATATTATGGAAGATCAGAAAAATATCGATAAAAAAGGTGGTACAATGCGCCTGGGTGCATATCCTTGTCATTTGGAAAAGGGAAATAAAGTTTATGACATTTATAAAAAAACTAATATTTCCGAGCGTCATCGACATCGTTATGAGTTTAATAATAAATATGTTGATGAATTTAGAAAAGCAGGTATGATCCCTGTAGGTATTAATCCAGAATCAAACCTTGTTGAGATTATTGAACTTTCCGATCATCCTTGGTTTGTTGGAGTTCAATTCCATCCTGAATATAAAAGTACTGTTGCAGAACCACATCCTTTATTTGTTGGGTTTGTTAAAGCTATTATGGAAAATAAAAAATGATTGGTGCTGGATTTTGAATTCTTTATTCTAAATTCTTGAAAATAGCTTTTTCAAAAATACCTTTTGTTAATTATTTATTTTGTTTCGTGCAATAAAACACAAAAAACCTTGCTTTTCAATTTTAATTGGAAGGTTTTTTACTAAAGTTAAAAATGATACATGGATTTTAATAAATTTATTTTTTTCGTAAATCAAAAATTTACTGAATATCCTTAAAATTATTACCTTTGCCACCTTTAAAAAAACGACTTAAAACAAAATTAGTATGAATAGAGATACGATAATTGGGTTAATATTAATTGCTGCCGTTTTTGTTGGATGGAGTATTTGGATGTCTCCTTCAAAAGAAGAACTTGCTGAAAATAAACATAGACAGGATTCTGTTATTACCGTTCAAAGAATAAACGACTCTTTGGCTTATGCGAAAAAAATAGAGCGCAATATTCTTGCAAATATTCAGAATGATGCAGTTCAACAGCAAAACACAGAAGTTATTGATGCTGAGGTTGCTGAAAAGATTTACAAAGAAAAATTTGGTGTATTTGCAAATTCTTCCATAGGAGAGGATAAATTATTTAATCTCGAGAATGATGTTTTTAAGATTAACGTATCATCAAAAGGAGGTAAAATTCAATCTGTTGAATTGAAAAATTATAGTACTTACGACTCACTACCTCTTATTTTGTTTGATTCTGATTCTGCATATTTTGGATTTAATTTCTTTGCTTTAAACAGATTATTAAATACAAATGATCTTTATTTTCAGCCATATTGGCCAGATCATTTTGATTCCGGAAAAGATAAAATGCTTGTTTCAGAATCGGATTCTGTTGTTTTTGCAATGCGACTTTATCCTAATAAGGATGAAAATATATTAGACGAGAGTAAATATATTGAGTATTTGTACACAATTAGAGGCGATGATTATATGCTTGGTTTTTCAATTAATATTGTTGGAATGCAAGACATTATTTCAACCAGATTAAATAATCTTGATCTTATTTGGAAAAACGATTTAAGAAAACAGGAAAAATCTGTTGACCGTTGGAATGGACCTACAATTTATTATAAATATTATAAAGAAGATGTTGACTATTTATCTGAAACAAAAGATGATGAAGAAAAATTAAATACAAACGCTAAGTGGGTTTCATTTAAACAACATTTTTTCTCATCGATACTTATTGCTGAGAATTATTTTGTTGATCCGGAACTAAAGGTTTATACTGACCCAAATGCAACATCTGACAGATATTTAAAATCTATGAATGCAATGCTTGGGCTTCCTTATACAAATCAGGCATATCAAAGCATTCCAATGTCATTTTATTTTGGACCAAATAGATATAATACTTTAAGGCAATATCATCAGGATTTTGAAAGACAAATTCCTTTGGGCTGGAGCTTTTTCCTTCTGGCATGGGTAAATACTTATGCAGTTATTCCTGTATTTAATCTTTTGGAAGGAACCGGAATAGGTTATGGATTAATAATCCTTATTCTTACAATTCTTATTAAACTTGTTTTATTCCCAATAGCTTATAAAACCTATAAGTCTTCGGCAAAAATGAGAGTGCTTAAACCTGAGATTGATGAGATTTCGAAGAAGTTTCCGAAGAAGGAAGATTCAATGAAAAAACAGCAGGCTACTATGGCTCTATATAAAAAAGCAGGAGTGAACCCGATGGCCGGATGTGTTCCAATGCTTTTACAAATGCCTATTTTGCTTGCAATGTTTAGGTTTTTTCCATCTTCGATTGAGTTAAGACAACAATCTTTTTTATGGGCAACTGACCTTTCTACTTATGATTCGATTTGGACATTCCCAAATGGTTTTTCAATCCCGTTTTATGGAGATCATGTTAGTTTGTTTACTTTATTGATGACTGTTTCAACAGTTTTATATACAAAAGTAAATAACCAAATGATGGGCTCGAGTCAGCAGATGCCGGGAATGAAAACTATGATGTATTTGATGCCGATTATGTTCCTTGGAATTTTTAATAATTATGCTGCCGGTTTGAGTTATTATTATTTTCTCGCAAATATTATCACTTTTGCTCAGATGTATTTGATCAAAAGAACAATAAACGAGAAAAAATTAAAATTGCAAATTGCTGCTAATAAGAAAAAACCTAAGAAAAAATCAGGTTTCCAGAAAAGACTAGAAGAAGCAGCAAAGAAACAAGGATATAAACAAAAACGTAAGTAATTATTTGTAACACAGTTTGTAATTAACTAAAGATAATTATGAGAAATCTGATTCTGATAGTATCTATTTTATTTTTTTCGATAAGTGCCTTTTCGCAGACTGTAAAAGTTGTAAATAATAGTAATTTAAAACCAATTGTTTCTGTTGCCGTTTTTAATTCTGATAATAGTATTATCACATTAACTAATAATTTTGGAGAAGTTGATTTAAGTAAATATAATTTTACTGATACATTAACATTTCAACATCCCACATATAATCAATTAGTTATTCCATTTCATTTTATTGAAAAGCTTGGATTCGAAATACAGCTGATAGAAAAATTAGTTAGTCTTGATGAATTTGTTGTGTCCGCCAGTAAGTGGGAGCAAAATTTAAATGAAATTCCAAATAAAATTACCACAATTCCACCTAGGCAAATTGCTTTTAATAATCCGCAGACAGCTGCTGATATGCTAAGTATCTCTAACGAAGTTTATATTCAAAAGAGTCAACTGGGTGGTGGAAGTCCTATGATTAGGGGGTTTTCGGCTAATTCTGTTTTAATTGTTGTTGATGGAGTACGAATGAATAATGCGATTTTTAGGAGTGGAAATCTTCAAAATGTGATTTCCATTGATCCAAATATTATTGAAAATGCTGAAGTCGTTTTTGGTCCCGGATCAATAATTTATGGAAGTGATGCTCTTGGCGGTGTAATGGATTTTCATACGAGAAAAGCTAAGCTTTCCGAAAATGAAAAACCTCATATATCAGCCAATTCCCTTTTGAGATATTCATCTGCAAATAATGAGAAAACTGCTCATTTTGATATTAATTATGGAAAGAAAACCTGGGGGTTTGTAACGAGTGTAACTTTTAGCGATTATGATGATTTAAAAATGGGTTCTGTAGGTAATGATGATTATGTACGTAATGAATATGTTGAAAGAAGAAGCGGAGTTGATACAATTATCAATAATAAAAATGAAAATGTTCAGAAACAATCAGGTTTTAACCAATTAAATATCTTGCAAAAAATTAGATTTAAACCAAATGATAATCTTGATATTAATTATGGATTTCATTATTCAACAACTTCTGATATACCACGTTATGACAGATTAATTCAGTATAAAAACGATAAATTGAAATATGCTGAATGGTATTATGGACCTCAAAAATGGATGATGAATAACTTAAATATTCGTTTTTCTAAGAAATCAAAATTATTTGATGAACTGATTTTAACTGCGGCATATCAGATATTTGATGAAAGTCGTATAGATAGAAAATTTCAAAAAGATGAATTAAGAAGTAGAAGTGAAAATGTAAATGTTGCTTCAATAAATCTTGATCTTGATAAAAAAATATCTAAAAAATCAACTATTTTTTATGGATTAGAAGGGTTTTATAATAAGGTAAATTCAAGTGGAAAAATAGAAAATATTAATACGCTTGAAGAATTTCCAACATCAACACGCTATCCAGATGGAGGCAGTGATTACTCATCATTTGCAGGATATTTTAGTTTTAAATCAAATATTTCGAAAAAGATTACTATTTCCTCGGGCTTACGATATAGCCAGGTAATAATGAAATCTGAATTTATTGATACTACATTTTTTAATTTCCCTTATGATGAAATAAATATCAATACAGGAGCTTTAAATGCAAGTGCAGGTATGGTTTATCTTACTGACAATAATTGGAAATTTAATATTAATCTCTCATCCGGTTATAGGGCTCCGAATATTGATGATATTGCCAAAGTTTTTGATTCAGAACCCGGAACAGTAATTGTTCCAAACGAAAATCTAAAACCTGAATATGCTTATAATCTGGATATAGGTACCTCTCGTAATTTTAGTAATCAGTCGAAAATTAATGCAACCATCTTTTATACAATTCTTGATAATGCAATGGTTCGCCGCGATTTTACTTTTAACGGATATGATTCTATTATGTATGATGAAGAAATGAGCAAGGTTGAGGCTCTTACAAATACTGGAAGTGCTATTATTTATGGAGGTAGTGTTACGCTAAAAGTGAATTTAAAAAAAGGTTTTGTAATAAGTTCAAATCTCACTTATACAAAGGGCAAAGATGATGAAGGATACCCTGTCAGGCATGTTGCCCCATTATTTGGAAGCAGTTCAATTACATATACCAACGATAAGATTAAATTGAAATTATATTCTATTTATAATGGTAAAATTTCGTTCGAAAATCTTGCACTATCCGAAAGAGATAAAACCTATATGTATTCTGAGGATGAAAATGGAAATCCTTATTCTCCTTCATGGTGGACAATAAATTTTAAAATACAATATCAAATAAATTCCAAGGTTCAATTAAGCTCTGGGATCGAAAATATTTTTAATTACAGAATAAGACCATATTCTTCTGGTATTTGCGCATCCGGAAGGAATTTTATTATTGCTCTTAGAGGGAGCTTTTAAAAAATTGTTTTTGACGTTATGATTGGTAGAATGCTTTAATCATTTACGAATTAAAAGAAACATTATGATATTGATAGCAGATAGTGGCTCCACAAAAACTGATTGGGTAGCAGTTGAAAAAGATAATTCTATGCATAAATATGAAACTGCAGGAATAAATCCTTACTTTTTGAAGCCACCGGAAATAAAAGAGATTCTCGAAAAAGAATTACTTCCGTTTTTAGATGGAAACAGAGTTGAAAATGTTTTCTTTTATGGGTCTGGTTGTTCAACCGAAAAAAAGCGTTTTATTATTGAAGAAGCATTAGAAAACGTATTTCCTGCCGGTCGTTTTGAGGTTTATCACGATTTGCTTGGTGCTGCTCATGCTTTGTTTGGAGATAAGCCCGGAATTGCGTGCATACTAGGTACAGGATCAAATTCATGCTATTATGACGGGAATGATATTGTTGAAAATATTACATCTTTAGGTTATATATATGGTGATGAAGGTAGTGGAGCTTCTATGGGAAAAAAACTTATTACTGCTTTTTTAAAAGATCAGTTTCCTGTTGAGATTAAAAAACGATTTGATGTAAAGTATGATTTAAATATTGAAAAAATATTAGATGCAACATACAATCAACCAAAACCAAATCAGTTTTTCTCATCATTCAGTATGTTTTTATCCGAAAATATTTCTCATCCCTATATTAGAGAAATTGTTTTAACTTCATTTGATGAATTTTTTGAAAATCAAGCTGGCAAATATTCAGTAATCAATGAAGTACCTCTTAGTTTCGTTGGCTCGGTTAGCTTTGTTTTTGAAAAAGAATTAAAAGAAGTTGCCAAAAAACGAGGATTGAAAATTGAAAAGATAGAAAAAAATCCTATTGATGGGTTAGTTAAATTTTATAAAAACAAAAGGTATTAGTATTTTAGGTTTAATAGAAAACCTCCAGTTCCGTTCAGATGGAAAATAAAAATTTAAAAATTTTTACAGTAGTGCTCAGAATCAACTAACTCTCGATATTTTGAAATTACTTTTTTAAAATCTTCCCAAGTATCTTTTTTTAAGTTGGGATTTCGCAATAATGCCGAGGGATGAAATGTTGGCATAACAAGGCGGTTCATCCATAATCTCCAAATGCCTCTTTCTCTTGTAATTTTTAAGTTCTCACCCAATAGTCCTTGAAGTGCTGTGGCACCAAGTGTAATAATAATTTTTGGGTCGATAAGTTCAATTTGTTTTTCAAGATAGGGGAGACAGGCGGTTTGTTCTTCTGGTGTAGGTTTTCGGTTTCCCGGAGGACGGCATTTTAAAATATTCCCGATATAAACATGTTTGCTTCTGCTAAAATTGCATGCTTCAAGGATTTTATCCAATAATTTTCCTGACTTTCCAACAAATACATTTCCTGTTTTATCTTCTTCAAAACCCGGTCCTTCGCCAATCAGAAATATTTTTGCATTTATATTTCCATCACCAAAAACAGTATTTGTTCTGCTGAGGTGCAATGGACATTTAGTGCAGGCTTTTACTTCTTGTTCTATGTTTTTTAATTCTGTCTCAAGCATAATCAATTTTTTCTGAAAGGTACAAAATAATTTCATTTTTTTCCGTAGGATGAAACCATTTTATTACTTCATCTCTTTTAAACCATGTCAGTTGCCGCTTTGCGTAACGACGTGTATTTGTTTTAATGTTTTCGATGGCTTGCTCAAAGGAGGTTTTGTTATCCAGAAAATCAAATATTTCCTTATAACCAACTGTGTTTAATGAATTAAGATTTTTGTGTTTGTAAAGCTCTTTAACTTCATCAAGTAAACCTTCATTAATCATTTTATCGACACGTAAATTTATACGGTCAAATAGTTTTTCTCTTTCACAGTTTAACCCGATTTTTATAATATTAAAATCTCTTTTTCCAGTTTTGTTTTTCCTTAGTGATGTGTATGTTTTTCCTGTTTGAAGACAAACTTCAATTGCTCTCATTAATCTCTTCGGATTTTTCAGGTCAACTATTAAATAATATTCAGGGTCTAGTTCTTTGAGTTTCTTTTGTAATGTTTCTATGCCTGAAGATTTAAAAATTTCATTTATTTCGTGTCTTAGTTTTCTATCAGGGTCAGGGAGATCATCAATTCCTTTACACACAGCATCAATATACAAGCCCGAGCCTCCAACCATAATTGCAAGATTATTTTTTAAAAATATATCATCAAGTTTATGAAGAGCTTCTTTTTCGAATTTCGAAACATTATAATAATCAGATATTGATAAGTTGCCTATAAAATGATGCTTAACTGAATTCAATTCTTCAGTACTTGGAACTGCTGTCCCAATCTTCATTTCTTTGAATAACTGCCGTGAATCTGATGAAATAATCTCTGTGTTAAAATGCCTGGCAAGCTTAATACTTAAAGCTGTTTTGCCGATGGCGGTAGGACCCAAAATTACAATCAAAGTTTTATTATAATTTATGTTTTGGTTCATTATTATTTTTTTCTTTTAAGCCCTAATTTTTCGCCTTCTCTTATCATAAACTCGAAAGCCTTGTCAAAGTCATTTTCCAGATTACCTTCAAGAATAGCTTCTTTAATTGCGTTTTTTATTATCCCGACTTCCCGGCAAGGTTCAAGGTTAAATGTATTAATAATATCATCACCACTTATAGGTGGCTGGAAATTTCTTACATTATCTTTTTCTTCAATTTCAACAAGTTTTTGTCTTACGATATTAAAATTATGCAGAAAACGTTTAACTTTTTTTGGGTTTTTTGATGTTATATCAGCGTCACAAAGTTTCATTAAATCTTCAATATCATCACCGGCTTCAAAAAGCAATCTTCTTACAGCCGAGTCTGTAACCTCGTCGGTTGAAAGAATAATAGGCCGCATGTGAAGCATAATAAGTTTTTGAACATACCTCATTTTTTCATTCAATGGAAGTTTTAACTTTTTAAAGATTGAAGGAATCATTTTTGCACCCATAAATTCATGCCCGTGAAATGTCCATCCTGTTTCTTTATCATACTTTTTTGTTACCGGTTTTGCAATATCATGCAAAAGAGCAGCCCACCTCAACCAAAGGTCATTTGTGTTAACTGAAATTCTGTCAAGAACCTCAAGAGTATGATAAAAATTATCTTTATGACTTTTGCCGTCAACAGTTTCTATTCCTTTGAGATCAGATAAGTGTGTAAAAAATTCATTCAACAAACCTGAAGAATCAAGAAGTTTAAAACCATAAGAAGGCTTTTCGGAAAGTACAATTTTATTTAATTCGCCTATAATTCGTTCTTTTGAAACTATCGAAATTCTTTTACAGTTTTTTCTAATAGCTTCGAAAGTTACCGGTGATATCTTAAATTTTAGTTGTGATGCAAAACGTATGGCACGCATCATCCTCAGCGGATCATCCGAAAAAGTTATGTCAGGATCGAGTGGAGTACGAATTATCCTGTTTTTAATATCCTGAAATCCGTTGAAAGGATCAACTAACTCTCCGAAGTTACTCTCTTGTAAACTTAAAGAAAGAGCATTAATAGTAAAATCCCGACGGTTTTGGTCATCCTGAAGTGTCCCGTTTTCAACTATTGGTTTCCTTGAATCTTTTCGGTATGATTCTTTTCTTGCTCCTACAAATTCTATCTCATTGTCGTCCCAATTTATTCTTGCAGTACCGAAGTTTTTGAAATAAGTTACTTTGACATTTTCACCAATATTTTTTGCAACTTTTTCGGCAAAATCAATTCCGCTTCCAAGCACAACAACATCAATATCTTGTGAAGGACGATCCATAATCAAATCACGCACAAAACCACCAATAACAAAAGCTTGAATATTTTCTTGTTTTGCAGTTTTGCTAATAATCGAAAAGATTGGATTTTTAAGTTTTTCCTTCATTAGATATTTTTTTTGCAAATTTATTAAAATTTATACGATTGCGAAGCATTTATGAATAGTTTGAAGGTGCAAACGGACGAGAGCCTGCTGGGAATATCCAAATCAAACTGAAAGACATCGACAGTTAGGTTCGTAACCGATTGCGCTATTGCATCTGGCATCATTGGAAAAATTGGAGCGAAGCGGAAATCACGAACACCAAAAGGAATAAACGATATGTGAGCTAAACCCGAAAAAAAAGACGTAGTATAATCAGATTGGTAAAGCGTGGATGCATTTCCATGTTTGCCCAATATTGCAAAGTTTCTCCTATTTTAACGAACCGCTACATACGAGATCCGCTTGGTTTATCCTGATATTGCCGAAGGGTAGTGGTGTGAGAGCTTTTCCCTGTCAGTGTTTACTGATGGGGCAGGCTGCTCGATTACCTGCTGGGCTTTCTGGTTTCATCATTTATTTTTATCGGATCTTGCCGACAATCAAATACATCCGTAATCAAAACACCTTCCTTAACCTGTTTGTAGACAATCTTATAGTTGCTCTCGACAATATATCTATGCCCCTCGTTCAATGATTCCAAAGTCAATTCTATTTGACCAGAGTTTGGTTGAGTTAATAATGGTTTAGTAGATAATAAGATTTCCTTTTTTATTTTTCTTGCAATTGAAATATTTGCATTTTGCTTATAATAATCAAAAATTTGTTTTAAAGTCATTGAAGCAAAATCAGACCAGATAATTTTCATAGGTTACCAGTTTTCTGATTCTTTTTCTAATTGTTCTTGAGTTTTAAAATTACCATTTTGATAATCCTTATTTGAGAGATTAGCTCTATCAATTAATTGTTTTGAAGTAAATCTTTTAAATTCCTTCTTTTCTTTGTTAGTATTCATGTTTTCAAAAATAGTAGTTTCTATTTTCTGAAATACTTTTTCGTCCTTCAAACCGATTAAATATTCTATTGCATTTAGCTTTCTGCTTTGTAAATCCATAACTACCTTTTTTACAAAGATACAACACAATATTTTAATTCAACGATTGAGAATATTTTTTCTACGAAAAGGATTCAGAATTTCTACTGACCGCTTTGCAGGTAACGATTGCAATAAAATTGGCGGGCTTTTAAAATATTATTAATTTTTATCAATTTTATTTTTAATAAAATGCAAAAATGTATTTCTTCAACAAAAAGAAATAGATCTTATAAAAAGAAATGTTTCGATTAAAGAAAATAATTTATTGCAAACATATTCTCTAGAAAGAAAATTTATCTTCAGAAGATATTTCAATAAACTATTTTTTAACTTGTTCTACTTTTGCTTTTGGTTGAGAATAACTAACTTCTACATCACCATAAGAACTAGATGCTTTGAAAGTGTCAGTATTGTTATTGTTTGAATAATTAGCTTTTTGATCAGCAATTTCTTTAAGCTCATCAATCCTAGCCTTAACATCTTTTACATTTGAAAATCCTGATTTATTACCTGTCATGCTTTCAGATAAGTATTGCATAGGTATCCATGTTTTTTCTTCTTGATAAATTGCATTCCAATACATTCTTGAAATTTCTCTTGCAATATCTTTATCTTCTAACGTAAAATCTTGAGGATTTGCTTCCATAACACTTTCTACGTTTGGCCAAGCAACTTCCTTATAACCTAAAGCTCGCTTAATTTCATGAACAAATCTAATATAATTCCCGTTTCCCATGGTTGAATTTGCATAAGTAACAGGATAAAGTATGTTTCCAAGCGGTGTAATAATTTCGTCTTCATAAGAGTTAGTATTATATGTTCCAAATTCAATATTGATTCCTTTATCAGTTAATTCTGTAAAACTTTCTGCAAAAAAAAAATTATTATTTTCTTCTGCCTGTAAATTTAAAAAATAAGTTCGATTATTTTCTTTCATAACTTGAGGGACTGAATTTCCTTGATAGAACCAAATAGTATCTTGGTTTGTTCCGTGAAGATTTTGATCTTTTGCGTGAGCTAATGTTGTTGAGCTTGGAAGATGGTTTGGAAGCGAAACGTTAAAATTATCATTAACACTATCTGCAGGATTAATAACTTCTGATATTGTTGTGTTTGGGAAATTACTAATAGAATATTTTCCTGTGACTCCACCTGCTCTGAAAAGAATATCTTCACCAAGAGGTAAACCTTCTACTGTGAAACTTCCGTCGCTAGAACTTGTAGCATTATATAATTGACCTGAACTAACAACTTCAACTTCAATTAAAGCATTGTTAATTGGATTACCTGTGTTAGTGTTTGTAACAATTCCTGAAAGATCCTGATTATCAATTGGAGGAGCTTCATTTGAAATTAAAGTGTAAACACCAATATCATTTTCATCTACAACAACTGTTCTTTGATCTGTTAAAGTATAATAACCCTCAGCCTCTATACTTACATCATAAATTGCTTCGTTTACAAGAACTGATTTATTGATTGGTTCTATAGGAGGAACTTCTTTTGCTGAAGAACCTAAATTACCTGAATAACTTCCATTAACTTTTACTATTTTGCTAAAATGTGGTTCGCCATCTATTGTTGCTGTAGCAGTATAAATTCCGTCTGCTTTATCTGATAAATCTACATGATAAATTGCAACGTGATTATTGTAATCTGTAACGCCGTACCTTCCTATTAATGCACCATTAATAGAATTTATTTGAATTGAATTGTTTGGTCTTTCATTAGCAAAAAAATTGAATGTGAAATCTGTTGAAGGATTAGGTCTTGCTTGAACAACTTCTATATGGTAATTGTTTTGAATACCAACACCTGTATCATGAAATACTAAAACTTCGTAATTTATAGTTCCAGCATTGTCTGAGAAATAAACATAAGGGTTTGGAATTGAGTCTCCAGGAACATCCACAGGCGTCCAAGTACTTTTTGCATTGGCAACTGGGTTATTGTTTTCATTTTTAATAAACAACTCACCATATCCTGTTTCAGTCACTTCCATATTTGTGTTTTTAAAATTATTATTTTGGCCTTGAACTTCACCAATTGACATTGCTGCTGCTATTGTAGCTACCGCTAGAACAATGTTTACAGGCTTTATAACTGCTCTTAAGCAGTGACCAAGTTTGTTTATGGTATTGAGTAAGTTCATGTTTAATCGGTTTTAAATATGGTTGGTAACATAAATATAATAATAATATTCCGTCTATATCTAAATATCTCTAATAGTTTAATTTGTTAAAATATTATTTATTTTTTCCAGTGTCAAGTCTTTTTTTCTTCTCACTTGCAATCTTCTTAATACTTTCTTCTTTAGATAAATCTTCAGGCATTGTACCTCCTAATTCTTTAATTGTTTGTCTAACTTTTTTGCCAACTTCAAAGTGAGTTTGATTTGCTTTTTTCTTTCCTTTTATCTTTTCACGTTTTAATTTTTCTTCTGTTTGAGTAGCACGGAAAAGGTTAGCGGCTAATTCTGTGCTTCCCATATGGTCTAGAATATTTTGACTTTTCTTCAATCCTTTTTTTGAATGAATATCTTTTGCTCCAGAGCCAATTTCAACCAATTTCTCCACTCGGAGAAAATGGTCATCTGGCTCTTGTCCAGAATTCTTACAAGCTTGTGTTGCTTTTTCAATTACATTTAAAAATTTATCCCATTTTATATAATCTAAAACTGTAAATAATTCTCTTGCACTCCAATACTCTTGACCAATCTCATTAATATGTTTTATTTCTTCAAAAGTTACTTTATTTTTCATATCTATTTTTTTTGCAATTTATTAAAAATTAATCAAACTTGATTGACATTTTCTCCTGCTTGCGTACAACATAGATATAACTTCCGAAATATAAAGCGTTTCAATGCTTTATATTTTCTTGTGTGTGCCCAGCATGAGCAAGTGCACACCCATTCACAAGTATCAGAATAAATTCCAAAAATACAAATATTTATTCAGAAATTTATAGAATGGGTAACCACTTTAATTTTCCAGAGGGTGCAAGTCCCTTAAACGCAGGAGTAAATCCTGAAGTTTTAGCAAGTCGCAAGGTGGTTTACCGTGAGTGTGACCTTCCCGGAACTTCGGCCATTTAAAATTAGATTTCGACAAGCCCGATAGGGTGCGTTCAGTATTTATTTTACTAATTTTAAACTGTTAAATATAATCATGAAAAAGACAAGATTTTCAG
>Ga0307992_1000092_pt1 | contig 56982 bp, 43 predicted proteins | sample EllFjometagen133_FD_203162 | JGI IMG/M metagenome (GOLD analysis project Ga0307992, IMG submission 203162) | Marine microbial communities from Ellis Fjord, Antarctic Ocean - #133 | ecosystem: Environmental > Aquatic > Marine > Unclassified | place: Southern Ocean | collected 2014-10-08
AAGCGGCATTTCTGAATCTATCCTTGTAAAATGATTGTCGATAACTGTATCTAATACAATCCCTCTATTCTGGTTAATTATTGCCATGACATTCCCACGGAATTCAGATGGAGTTTCCACAGAAACTTTCATTACAGGCTCAAGTATAATTGGTTTAGCTTTACGATAATTTTCTCTGAACGCTGATCTTGTAGCAACTTCAAAGGCAAGTTGTGATGAATCTACAGCATGAAAATCACCATCATCTAAAGTCATCTTTACACCGACTACAGGAAATCCGGCAAGTGTACCTTTTTCCAATGCAGAGAAAAAACCTTTTTCACAGCCGGGAATAAACTGGCTGGGAATATTTCCACCTCTTACCTTATCTTTGAAGCAATTATCATCTTTTCCTGAATGAGTAAGAATTCCTTTAACACGTGCAAATTGACCACGACCACCAGATTGTTTCTTATGAATATAATCAAATTCGATTGCTTTTGTAATGGTTTCTCGATATGAAACTTGAGGTGCACGAACTTCCAGATTCACACCATATTCTCTTCTCATCCTTTCGATATACACATTTAAATGCAATTCACCCATACCATTAATTATTGTTTCATTGGTTTCTTCATCCACGTTTGCTTTAAAGGTGGGATCTTCTTTAGTGAATCGGGACAGAGCTTTAGAAAGTTTATCTTGATCAGCACTGTCTTTTATTCCCAGTGCCAAAGATATAATAGGTTTTGGAACATATGATTCACGCATTGTATAATTAATATTTCTACCATTGAAAGTGTCACCCAAAGCGCAGTTAACACCAAATAGAGCTACAATATCACCAGCTTTTGCACTTGTGATATCTTCCATATTATTAGCGTGCATTTTCACAAGTCGGCCTACTTTTACTTTGTTTCCTGTTCTTGCATTCCTTAGGTCAGTTCCTTTTGATATAGTACCTTGATAAATCCGTAAGTATGTAAGCTGGCCATATTGTTGATTTTCTAATTTGAATGCTAAAGCAACAGCTGGTAAAACAGGGTCTGAAATCAATTTTATATCTTTCATATTATCATCTTTGTCGCGAGCAATATTTATACCTGTCGTTGGATCAGGGAGATAGCGAACCACTGCATCAAGAAGTAATTGAACACCTTTATTCTTGAATGCAGATCCCATAAATACTGGTGTCATTTCCATTGCAATTGTTGCTTTTCTCACGGCTTTGATGATCATCTCTTCAGTTTCATTCCCTTCCAAAAAAGCTTCTGCCAGTTCATCACTAAACATAGAAACAGCATCGATCATTGTTTCACGCATTTCTTCAGTTTTCTCTAAATATTCAGTTGGGATCTCTTTTTCTAATACTTGCTCACCTTTGGGACCAGTGAAGTAACGAGCCTTACGTGAAATCAGGTCTATGATCCCTTCAAATTTATCTTCTAAACCAATTGGAATTTGCATCAAAACAGCATTATGATCAAGCTTTTCGCAAAGTTGATCTTTCACTTTTTCAGGATCTGCTCCCACTCTATCCAATTTATTTATGAAGGCAATATGAGGAACTCGATATCTCTTTAATTGTCTATCTACTGTATAAGATTGAGATTGAACTCCGCTAACTCCACAAAGAACAAGTATAGCTCCATCCAGTACCCTAAGAGCATTTTCTACTTCTATCGTAAAATCCACGTGCCCGGGGGTATCAATAACATTTAAGTTATGACCATCCCATCTTACATTTGTTGCAGCGGAGGCAATAGTAATACCTCGTTCCTTTTCAAGCTCCATGGAATCCATAGTTGCTCCCACACCATCTTTTCCCCGAACTTCACCGATCCTATATATTTTATTACAATAATATAATATTCGTTCTGCCAATGTTGTTTTACCGGAATCTATATGAGCACTAATCCCGATATTTCTAAATTTTTTAATATCCATTTCTACCTCTTTTTCTTTTTAATATCTGAGTTCTACAAAATAAAAAGATTGCTGTCATTTTGAGGTTTCTAACAAAGGTAATCTTACGAAGAATCTCCTTAAAATCGGAGATCCTTACAGAGAATAACGTGCAAGATTCGTCAGGATGACAAAGACATTTAATTATATAGAACTTATTTTAATATTAATTAATCATTTGTGTTTTACAAATTGAAAAATAAATATTATTAAATTAATAATTTAAGTTACTAATTAACCTGACCATAAATTTTATGAAGGGTTATTATACAAGAAAAATATTTTTATGAATGAATTATATTTCTTTTCTTTCATTGATGATGAACAAGAAGCAAAATAAGAAAAAGTAATTTATGTGGTTTAGCAATCGCTCCAATAATCAGATTATTATCTAATCTCTCTAAATAAACAAAATTGTAAATATATTGGGTGTTATCTTCTAAAGTAAGAAGATTGATATAATTTAACCCATCATATTGCTTGATATTTGTTATGTATTCCTTAATAAACAGATATTCTCTGGATTTTTTTGTAGAGAACATATTCTTTCCGATGAAGTTTGAGTTACTTGAATATATTAACATATTGCTATTTGTATTTAGGTAATTATATTTATGAAATTTTGATAGGGGATTTGTGGTTTAATTAATCATGTCTTTATCATTTTTCATTTATATAACAATTAAATTCTTGACACAAAATTATTAGAAAAGAACATATCGTGTGCTTGGCAAATAAAAAATATTTTGGAGGAATATTATGAAAAAGATTTTTGGAATTTTAATTTTTATGTTTGTACTTACACTTGTATTTGCAACCACTGTTTATGATATCCAATACACAACTAATGCAGGTCCTGATGGAACTTACCCATCACCACTTGATGGTGAGGAAGTTACTGTAACAGGTATTGTAACCGGAAATGGTTATTACACCTCAAATAATGGTAATCGATTTTTCATTTCAGATCCAGCAGGTGGCGCCTGGAATGGAATTTTTGTTTTCAATTTCGATCCTATTGTAGAAATAGGTGATGAAGTAGAAATAACTGCAACTGTACTTGAATATTATGGACTTACCGAATTAACCTTCTGTACAATCACTATTTTAAGTTCAGGAAATCCAGTTCCAGATCCTATTCAGGTAACAACTTTAGATTTAGTTGTACCAGCATTAGCAGAACCGTATGAAGGTTGTCTTGTTGAAGTTCACGATGTAACAGTTACAGAACCTCAAGGTGAACACGGTGAATGGTATATTGATGATGGTTCTGGTGAATGCCAGGTTAATGATGGTATTTTCCAGTTAGATGATGTAGTTCCTCCAATAGTTATCACAGTTGGTATGGAATGGGCAGTTATCAGAGGATGCCTTAACTTTAGCTATGATGAATATGGTATTAATCCAAGAACTCCAGATGATCTAATAGATGAAGTATCAATTAATGAAAATACTATTGTTCCAACATCAGAGTTTATCGGTTGCTACCCAAATCCATTTAATCCTCAAACAACTGCTTTTTTAAATTTGAAAAATGATAGCAAGGTTACCTTAAATGTTTACAACATTAAAGGTGAAATGGTGAAAACTCTTGTTGATGAGAATCTTATAAGTGGTGAACATCATGTTATTTGGAATGGAACAGATAATAATAACAAAAAGGTTTCCAGCGGTATTTACTTCTTTGAAACTGGAATTGACAGTGATGAAGGTGATTATACAAGCGTTAAAAAGGTGATCTTACTTAAATAAGATTGTGATCGGAAAGAAAATAATGAGAAAGACTTTTAAAAAATTTGTTACTTTGCTGATAATATCTGGTATTGGGTATTTAGGGCTGAAGATATATCAACTTTTCAAAGGTCTCATTGAATTAGATAAAACTCTTCCTCAATATCTTGGTAATATAATTGGTGAAGTTCCAATCGTATCAATTGTTGCTGTTTTCAATAAAATTACTATTACTGTAAAATTCAACAAGGATGTGATCAAGAAGAATGAAGGTCTGGAAAATATAGTTCGAGATTATGTTACAGATTTTTATCCCATCTTTAAAACTGATAATGTGAAAGTATTAATTGAAGAATTGGAAGAAGAACCTATTAAGGAAGAGCAGAAGTAGTTCACTTGATATAAAAAAAAGGAGCTGATTTATCAGCTCCTTTTTTGTTTATGTAACTTTTTAAAATTTATATTCAAATGTTAAGAATACATTTAGCAGCGGGGCAGGACTTAAATAAGGATAAAATCCTCCACCTGTAGAATTACCATTGGAAGCAGCTTCACCAAATACAGGATCATCCAGGCTGCCATCAGCTTGTCTGATCTTCATTCCATACGCTTTACTAATGTAGGCTTTAGAATAATTATCTTTTTTATTCAAGATGTTATTCACATTCAATTTGATAGCAGCTTTATGAGTACCAATAAAGAATTTATAATCTAGAGATCCATTTAATTCAAAGAATGCTGGAAGCTTTGAACTTTGCAAAATCCACTCTCGATCATAATCTCCTTCATCATGAAAGTTGACAATATATCCTTCATTCTCATCATAATCGTAACCTCCTGTACCCAATAAGTTCTCTACAAATTCATGCTCACCAATGGATACAAAATTCTCTTCATCATCATAGTAGTAGAGCTGCTTACAATAAACATTGTCATAGGTAGTGTAATAGTCATCTATCCATTTACCTGCAAAGCCAATCCGTATATTTCCATTTAAAGGCATTTCATGGAAGGTATAACCAATTCCACCAGAAGCCATTTTTTCAGGAGAAAATGGTACAACCTTACCTTCCACATCTGCGGCATCTTCATAAAAGATTTCTTCAAAATTCAAATCTCCCCATCGATTTCTTGATAATGTTGTTGAAGCATTAGTATCAAAGTTTCCAAAATCTCCTTTGAATGATAATTCAACACCCTGATGAGTTGCCTGCCCAGCATTAACTGTTTTAGTATCACCATGCAAATCTATAGTTTTCTGTATTTTGTCTTTATATTGAGTATGATAATAGGTAGCATCAACTTTAATTTTTTCATTTTTATATCCAAAACCACCTTCAATAGTTTCTCCCTTTTCTGGATCTAAATCATACACTTTTCCGTCAACAATTTGATTTACACCTGGTCCCTCATCACGGTCATACCAATCTGTTACTTTGGGTTCTTTATACACAACAGAGTAATTTGCCAGTACATTCCAATTATCATTTAAATTAACATTGATACCAAATTTTGGTGAGAAAAAATTGTAAGTGCGCTTGTAATCATCATCATCATATTCACTAACAGTATCAATTAACACATTATTCTCATCATATACGGGTATTGAATCTTCTTTGGATATATAAAATCCCTCATCAATGAATTCATCTTTTACAAAATCATAAAATCTGATTAAGTTCTCATCAACCATGGAATGATATACAGCATATTGACCATCTAACATTAGATTGATGTTTTGAATTACAGAATCAAATGGGATGTTGATTTTTGTCCTTGCAAAACAAGATGTATTTATTACTTGCGATGAATAATCGTATTCACGCATAAAAGCACCTAAATTACTTGCAGAATTAGGATTATCAGGATTATTGTATCGAAAATCAGAACCTTCTCTATAATGATCAGCTTGCCAATAACGACCTTCTACACCCGCTATCAGATTAAAGTTTTCTGTAATTTCTTGCTCAAAGTATGAATTTAACCCAATTTGATTATGGTTATTGTCAGCTGTACTTTTAAATGAATGATCTTGATCACCAATAAGTGTGTTAGTACCACTATAAATCTCATCGCTAGTAACTCCACCCCAATTGAGTGTTGCAGATTCATAATTTCCGTGATCAATTATTTCTAAACCTTCAATCATATAATTAGTTTTATTGTATACATGATATGCATATTTAGCAAACATTTCTCTTTCATTATCTATACTTTGAAGATCTTTATAAAGTACTGCTCCACTTTCAGCATCAAAAAAAGTATTTTGTGTTCGACTTCCCCCTCCATAACCAGTTGTTAAGAAAAGATTTGTCATCAAATATGCAGTTGGTGAAAGTGCCCAACGGTCCCTGATCGAAAACTGAGGTTTTGCATATTTATTTTCTTGCCATTTATGATTTGTATAATTAAATTCTCGACCTAAGAATTTACCTAATTCCGGATCATAAGTTGATCGAGCTTGGTTGTGCTTTTGTGGAGCATAAATCAAGCTTGTATTAACTACATGCTTGGATAGTTTACTTTCAGTTTCAAAACCAAATGACCAGCCATCATATTCAGTTCCACGTATATAATAATCTCCAGCCTTTCTCTCAACGCTAATATCAAATTTAAATTTATCATCGAGAATTTTACCTGAACCATATTTAAGCATTGTTGTGTAATTTATAGGATAATAATCATTCATGTCACCATTTTCATCAGCAGATTTTCCATCAGTTGTATAATAACCGCTGGATGTTCTAAACGTGATTTCGGAATTATTTTCTGATCCCATTGTCTCAATGTTTACAGAACCTCCAAAGGCTCCAGAACCATACAAGGAAGCTCCCGCTCCTCTCTGAACTTGAACTGATTTCACGTTGGATGATAACCCTGTCCAGTTGCTCCAATACACAACTTGACTTTCCGGATCATTAACGGGAACGCCGTTAATTAATATTTGAATTTTTTGCGCATCAAATCCTCGCATGGTAATTTCAGCTTCGCCCAAACCAGAAGTAGTAGAAAATAATCCCGGTACATCATCCAACATCTGAGGCATATCTCCTGTAGTATATTTGTCTTTTATAGTCTCTTCATCAATATTTGTAAAAGATACGGGGGTCTCTCTTGCGATAGCTCTATTAGCAGATATTTTCATGCCTTCAACCTGAACTGCCTTTATTTCTAATTTAAAATTTACGATTGCTGTTATATCGTTTTCAACTGTTATTGTTGTCTGCATTTGCTTATAGCCCATAAAACGGACATGAACTGTGTGCACTCCAGTTAAAACATTTTGCAAAAGGTATGTTCCATTAGCTTTTGTATAGGTTCCTATTTGGGAATCTTCAAGGAAAACAGATACACCTTCAATTGCATCTCCGGTTTCTGCATTGGCAATCTTTCCAGCGATTTTACCAGTTTGGCCTAATAAACTAATCGGAAGTAAAAAAATTAAAAAAATAAGTAATAGATTTTGATTCTTCATTTGTTCCTCCATTTTATAATTAAGATAGATTTACTCGTTGTATGATTTACGTGTCAAGAATATTCATAATATCATATGTCTTTTCCCATGAATTAACGAATTTTGTCTCTATTTTATCGCTCTTATATTCCTGAACGGCAATTTGTTATACATTATTCATGATCTGGGAATATCATGGATAATGAGAGAAACTTTTTAGTGTAGACACCGTCTTAGCATGTTTAACTTGTTCTTTTAATTTACGAATTTATTGGTTACTTAAAATGAAATTATAAACGGATGGGCAATTATTAATTCATAAAAGTAAAACTACGAACTAGAACTTTTCTAAAAATTATTTTATTCCAATAATTTCTAATTGACAAAATTAAGCTCAAAAACATTTTTTCAAAAAAAATAACTTGGAGAATTTATGAAAAAAATCTTAGTTACAGGTTCAGTCGGACAGATCGGTTCGGAATTAACAATGTTATTAAGAGAACTTTATGGTAATTACAATGTAGTAGCAGGTGGAAATAGAACAAAACCCAGCAGAAAGTTATTAGAATCGGGTCCTTTCGAGATTGTAGATTGTACAAATGTAGAACAACTAGCAAAAACAGTTAAGAAATACAATATTGATACGATATATCATTTAGCAGCAATACTTTCTGCAGTAGCAGAAGCAAAACCGAATTTAGCTTGGAACGTAAATATCAATGGTTTGTACAACGTTTTAGAAGTAGCTCGAGAAAATAATTGTGCGGTATTTACTCCAAGTTCTATTGGTGCCTTTGGTCATTCCACCCCTGTAAACAATACTCCCCAAGATACAATTCAACGACCAAACACTATGTACGGTGTAACCAAAGTTGCTGGAGAGTTGCTTTGTGATTATTATTTTAAAAGATTTAATGTGGATACGCGTGGAGTTAGATACCCGGGAATTATTTCTAATGAAACTCTACCTGGAGGTGGAACAACTGATTATGCCGTAGATATATATTATGAAGCAATAAAAAAGAAACAATATACAAGTTTTCTAAAGGCTGGGACTTTCCTTGATATGATGTATATGCCGGATGCTTTGAAAGCAGCAGTTGACATTATGGAAGCAGATCCTGCTAAACTTATTCATAGAAATGCTTTCAATATTTCAACAATGAGCTTCGATCCCGAGATGTTAGGTGCTTCGATCCGTAAGCATATTCCTGAATTCAAACTGGATTATGAAGTGGATGAAATGCGTCAGGCTATTGCTGATAGCTGGCCAAATAATATGGATGATTCTGCTGCTAAAGAAGAATGGGGCTGGAATTACGATTATAATCTGGCAAAAATGACCGAAGATATGTTAAATGTACTAGGTAAAAAACTGAAATAATTCTAGGAGGAATTATGAAAAAGATTTTTGGATTATTAATGCTGAGTTTGGTGTTATTTACTGTTTCATGTGATCTATTTGGACCTAATCAAGCAGGAGATGTTTTTATAGAAATTACACCTTCAACGAGTGGATATGTTTGGGAATCTGATATTGAGATCATTGTAACTGTAGATAATGAAGAAAAAGTGAATTATGTGAAGATTTTTGTGGATAATGTTGAGATTATCGAAGATCATTTATTACCTTTTAGCAAAGTTATCAGTACAAACCAGTGGCAATATGGTGAGCATACTATAAAATCTAAAGCCTATTATGATGATGATTCAAGATCCGATAAACAAATAACAGTTTCATATATTTGCTGTCCCATTTTTGAAGAGGACCTTATTAATATTAATGGAATAACAGAAACTAATGCACAAGGTGAACTCATTGGTAATATCGATGAAAGTGACTGGCATTTCGGTGATGGTGTTGTTGGCACTACTTTTGGTCCTGCTTTTCCAAATCCATGTCAGCTTAGTTGCTCAATTCAGTTCAACTTAGAAGTAGAAAGTACAGTTTCTATCATAATTATTAATTCCGAAAACGAAATTATTGAAGTTTTATTAGATAATTCGACTTTAGCTGTTGGTGGACATTATCTCCAATGGACTGCACCTGAAAATGTGAATGACATTTTCAGGGTGATTTTTCATGCGGATGATGATTTTCATTGGCATGGAGATGTGGAAGTTCAGTAGATGATCTTTGGAATTGGTATCGATAACATTGAAGTCGTACGGATTAAGAAACAGATCAATGATTCAATAAAATTCAAAGATAAGATATTTACAGCTAAAGAAATTAAATATTGTGAATCTAAAAAAAATTATGCCGAAAGTTATGCAGTTCGTTTCGCAGCTAAGGAAGCATTTCTAAAAGCTATTGGAACCGGCTGGAGTAACGGTATACAATTTAAAGATATTGAGATATTGAATGATAAAAAAGGGAAACCAGTAGTTTATCTACATGGGAAAGCAAAGCAGATAAAATTAGATAAAGAACTTGGAAATATTCAGGTTTCATTATCGCATTTAAAAGAAATAGCTACAGCAATAATAATAGTAGAAAAATAAAATTAGGAGAAAATATTATGGCACTTGAAAGATTGAATGCTGCACTGAACAAAAACTTGGAAGAATTACGTACAACAGGAAGAGATAAGGGTGCAGAGTTGGTTATTAGTGAAATAAAAGAAGCAAAAGGTGAATTTGGTCCTCGCTACAATTTGGTTGGTTACGGAGAACAGGAATTCATCAAGATGAATGCAAATTCCTATCTTGGAATGTCGATGAATCCGGAAGTTATCGAAGCTGAAGAAGCTGCTGCTCGAAAGTTTGGTGTAGGTCCTGGAGCTGTTCGTTTTATCAGTGGAACCCATACTCCACATATTGAACTTGAGAAGAAGCTTGCAGAATTTCATGAACGCGAAGCTGGTATGATATTCAGCTCTGCATATGTAACAAGTTTGGGTGTAATATATCCACTCATAACAAAAGAAACAGTTGTAGTATCTGATGCATTGAACCATAACTGTATTATTCAGGCAATGCGTCTTTCACGTCCTGCAGCCAAAATGATATATAAGCACAATGATATGGTTGATCTGGAAGCCAAAATGAATGAAGCTGTTGGAATGGGAAAACGTTGTCTGGTTATAACTGATGGAATTTTCAGTATGCGTGGAGATTTTGCACTACTCAATGAACTTACAGAGATTTGCGCTAAATTCGATGATAAATTTGAGGAAGGTGTTATAACTATTGCTGATGACTCTCATGGTGTGGGCGCTTTTGGAAAAACAGGTAGAGGAACTGAGGAATTCACAGGAGCAAAAGTTGATATTTTAATAGGAACTTTAGGGAAGGCTTTTGGTGTTAATGGTGGTTATGTAGTAGCTTCTAAAACTGTATTAGATTATCTGCGTGAATCTGCTCCAATGTATATTTATTCTAATCCGATAACATGCTCAGAAGCTGCAGCTACATTAAAAGTTTTAGAAATTGTGAACAGCGATTTTGGTATAAAAAGATTAGCACACCTTGCTGCTATGACAAAAAAATTCGAGGATGGATTAACTGCTTTAGGCTTTGAAACAATTGAAGGACCACACCCGGTTGTTCCACTAATGGTTCGTGACACAGCAGAAACTACAAAACTGGTTGATTATCTTACAAAAAATGGTGTTTTGGGAACTGGTTTGAATTTTCCGGTTGTTCCAAAAGGTGATGAAGAGATTAGATTCCAGGTTAATGCAGATCATACTGAAGCTGATATAAATAAGGTACTGGAAATCTTGAAACAATATAAAAATTTATAATACGCACAGACAGATTATTTTTACAACAAATAATGGCTCAAGATTACTTGAGCCATTTGTTATTCCATGCTCCAAATTATATAATTCTTGACACTACACTTAATATAAACGAATAAATAACATATTATAAAAGAGGATATAATATGGGATATGAAAATGCAACACGATCACTTACCAAAGTGATTGAGATGAAAAACATTACCAAAAAATTTGGAGATTTTGTAGCAAATGATTCGGTCAATCTTGATATTTTCAAAGGAAAAGTCCATGCTTTGCTGGGTGAAAACGGAGCAGGAAAATCCACCTTGATGAATATTTTGTATGGTTTATATAGCCCCACTTCCGGTGAAATATTGATAAATGGGAAAAAGGTAAATATCACAAATCCTAATATTGCCATAGATCATGGAATTGGGATGGTTCACCAGCACTTTATGCTTATAACACCTTTTACAGTAGCACAGAATATCATCTTAGGTAGAGAACCAACGTCTAAAATGAGTGTACTTAATATGAAGAAAGCACTCATGGATGTTAAGGAAATATCTGAACGTTACGGGCTTTATGTGGATCCTAATGCTAAGATCGAGGATATCTCTGTTGGAATGCAGCAAAGGGTTGAAATACTAAAAGCATTGTACCGTGGAGCTGAAATTTTGATACTTGACGAACCAACAGCTGTTCTTACACCACAGGAGATCGTTGAGCTTATCCAGATAATTAAAAATCTTACAAAAGAAGGGAAATCAATTATTCTTATTAGCCATAAACTTAAAGAAATAACAGAGGCTGCAGATTTTTGTTTGATTATAAGACGCGGAAAACATATTGATACTGTTGTGGTTTCCGAAACAGATGAAGCGGGATTAGCCTCTAAAATGGTTGGAAGAGAAGTAAGTTTTAGTGTTGCCAAAGAAGACAAAGAAGCTGGTGATGAGATATTCTCAATCAAAGATCTTGTTGTTAAAGATAATAGAGGTATTATTGCTGTTGATAAGCTTAATCTTTCTCTTAAGAGAGGTGAAATACTTGGATTAGCAGGAATTGATGGGAACGGGCAAACTGAATTACTGGAAGCGATTACAGGTCTTAGAAAAGTTGAATCAGGTCAAATTATGATCAACGGTAAAGACATAACAAATAATACACCTTTCCAAGTTATTAGTAAAAAGATCTCACATATTCCGGAAGATAGACAGAAACGGGGTTTGGTTTTAGATTTTGATATTTCGGAGAATACAATTTTAGAGAATTATTATAAAAATCCATTTGCCAGAAAAGGAGTTCTTCAATACAAAAATATTAAAGTTTATGCCAGGGAGTTGATTAATAAATTTGATGTTCGTCCAAAGGATGAAGCAAAGATGGCAAGAACTCTTTCCGGTGGTAATCAGCAGAAGGTTATCATTGCAAGAGAAGTATCAAATAACCCGGATCTACTTATTGCAGCTCAGCCAACAAGAGGTCTTGATGTTGGAGCAATAGAATTTGTTCATAAATCATTAATTGAACAACGCGATAACGATAAAGCAGTTTTCTTGATCTCTTTTGAATTGGATGAGATCATGAATGTTTCAGATAGAATAGCTGTTATTTATGAAGGTAAGATAGTTGGAATTGTGGATGCAAAAGATGCTGAGATTGAAACATTAGGATTGATGATGGCAGGCGGAGGCAACAAATGAAAATAAAATTTAAAGAACTAAGAAAAAATATTTACATTTTTGCCACCGAAAAAACAATTGGATTTACTTTGATTTCTATTTTTCTTGGACTTGTGGTAGGTGCAATTTTTCTTGTTGCTGCAGGGTTTAATCCATTTCAAGCTTATTGGATAATGCTGCTAGGCATATTCTCAAAACCTAGTTACATCTCTTATACGATCATTCGTGCAACTCCTCTGATTCTAACCGGGCTTTCAATAGCATTTGCCTTCAAAACAGGTTTATTTAATATTGGAGCCGAGGGACAATTTATTATCGGCTCAGTTGCTGCAACAGCAACAGGTTATTTCTTGCATTTACCTTTATTAATACATATTCCAGTAGTAATAATTTCAGCAGTTATTGCTGCAGGCGTATGGGGCGGAATTGCCGGATATTTCAAAGCGAAATTTGGTGTACATGAAGTAATATCGACAATTATGCTTAATTGGATAGCACTATATTTCCAAAATTTTCTCATCTATACCAAAGGATTTCAGAAACCGGGAGGAGAAACCTCATATTCCATCCAGCCTACAGCAAATATGATGATCTTAAAAACTTGGAAACAATCTGAGGCTGGTCGCGAATGGTTATTGCAGCATCCATTCTGGAAAGATCTTTTAAGAACACCAATGAACTGGGGTTTTATTATCGCTATTCTAATGGCAATATTAGTTTGGTTTGTTTTGAATAAAACTGCTCTTGGTTATAGATTACGGGCAGTTGGTTTTAATAAATTTGCAGCTGAATATGGTGGAATAAATGTAAATAAAAATATAATAATATCAATGTTCATCGCTGGAGCATTAGCAGGTTTGGCTGGAGCCTTGCAAGTTGTTGGAGTATCACACAAAGTAACACTGATTGCAGCTATGGAAGGTTATGGTTTCGATGGTATTGCCGTTGCTCTTATTGCTAATAGTAATGCACTAGGATGTATATTAGCGGGATTATTATTTGGAGCTCTGAAGTATGGTGGTACAAAAATTCAGATGTTTCCTGTAAAAGCACCTTCAGAAGTTATTAATATTGTGATAGGTTCTATAGTCTTTTTTATCTCAATACCAAAACTGATTAAAGTTATCTTATCAAGAAAAAATAAAAAAGGGGGTACAAAATGATAGATACAATATTGAGCAATATTGCCTTAATAATCGGTACAACTTTAATGTATTCAACACCCCTTATTTATACATCTCTTGGCGGTGTCCTCTCAGAAAATTCAGGAGTGATCAATATCGGTTTGGAAGGAATGATGATTATCGGAGCTTTTGCCGGTGCAGCAATTGGATACTTTGTTGGAGATCCATGGATTGCTTTTATCGGTGCAGGAATTGTCGGTGGTTTATTCGGACTTCTTCATGCTTTTGCCTGTGTTACATTTGGTGCAAATCAGGTTGTTTCCGGAATAGCAATTAATTTCTTGGGGGCTGGTATTGCTCTATTTCTAAGCCGGATGTTGTTTGAAGGTGCCACAATGACAAAATCAATTGCTCTCGATAATAAAATGCCAAGACCATTAAATGGAGTTTTCCATGATGGATCGTTTTTGAACATTATTTTTAATAATCAATATGCAACAGTTTATCTGGCATTTATCATGGTCTTTTTGATCTGGTTCTTTATGTATAAAACAAAATATGGTTTGAGATTAAGATCAGTGGGTGAACATCCAACAGCAGCTGATACTTTGGGAATAAATGTTATAAAGATTCGTTATCTTGCTGTAATTATGTCAGGTGTTTTCTCTGGATTTGGAGGAGCAGCGATGAGTCTGGCAATCGTATCGAATTTTAGACCTACTTTAGTATCTGGACATGGATTCATTGCACTAGCAGCAATGATATTTGGGAAATGGAAGCCACAAGGAGCTTTGTTGGCATGTCTTCTCTTTGGTGGTGCTCAGGGTTTAGCAGTATTCTTAGGTCAATTTGATTTTGAAATATCTTCTCAATTAATAAGTATGTTGCCATATGTGATCACAATTGTTGTTCTTATAGGTTTTGTAGGAAAGTCTGCGGCACCATCAGCTGATGGTATTCCATATGAAAGAGAACAGAAAAATTAATGTTTATCGCTTGACATAATAAGCAGCATAAAAGTGTTTTGGGAATAAGAAAAATGTTGCTGGAAAGTAGCTTAAAAAAATAGGAAAGGAGATACAAATGTTAAAACGAATTATTACGATTTTTGTTATTGTATTATTTGTTATGTCTGTTGTTAGTTGCGGGCAGGCAAAAAAAGAATCAGGTATTAAGATTGCAATGGTAACCGATGTTGGTGGAGTAAATGATCAATCATTTAATCAATCAGCATGGGAAGGATTAAAAAAAGCTGAAAAAGAATTCGCTATTTCTGTAGATTATCTTGAGTCAAATCAGGATGCAGATTATGCACCCAACATGGAAACATTGCTTGATGCCGGAAATAATTTGATTTGGGGTATCGGTTTTAAAATGGGTGATACCATTAAAGAAAAGGCTCTGGAGAATCCAGATCAAAATTATGCTATAATTGACTATGCATATGGTGAAGAAACTCCAGCAAATTTAGTTGGTGTTGTTTTTAAAGAGCAAGAGCCATCATTCTTGGTTGGTTACATTGCAGGTAAAATGACCAAAACAAACAAAGTTGGTTTTGTTGGTGGAATGAAATTCCCACTTATTGAAAAGTTTGAATATGGTTTCAAAGCTGGTGTAAAATTAGCAAATCCTGATGTAGAGATTTTTGCACAATATGCTGATTCTTTTACAGATGCTGCAAAAGGCAAAGCTATTGCAAATCAGATGTATAAAAATGATGCAGACATAGTATATCATGCTGCTGGTGGTGTTGGTGATGGTGTTATTGAAGCTGCAAAAGAACAAGATAAATTTGCTATCGGTGTTGATAGAGATCAAAATTCACTTGCTCCTGAGCATGTGATCACATCAGCTATGAAAAGAGTTGATAATGCAATTTTCAATGTAGCTGCACTTTTAGTTAAAGGTGAATTCCCTGGTGGAACAACTGTTAGCTATGGTTTAAAAGAAGGTGGAGTTGGAATTGCACCTACGTCCTATAAACTTGTTCCTGCTGAGATATTAGAAGAAGTTGAAGAACTTAAAGCTAAAGTTATTTCCGGGGAGATTGTTGTTCCAAGTACACCAGATACTTTTGCAGAATGGATGAAGTAAATTTAATAAATTGTAACTTATTATAATTTGGAAGCCCCAACGATCGGGGCTTCCTTTCTTTATAAAAAGGAAAATAAATGAGTAAAACAGGAATATTGTTTATTGTTCCAACACCGATAGGAAATTTAGCAGATATTACTTTTAGAGCAATTGATATTCTCAAAAAAGTCTCATTGATCGGTGCTGAAGATACTCGGAATTCCAAGAAACTATTGAAACATTATGATATTAATACGCCAATGATAAGTTATCATAAATTCAATGAACGTAAGCGAGTATATCAGTTATTAGATAGATTGCAAAATGGTGAAGATATAGCAATAATATCAGATGCTGGAACTCCTGGGATATCTGATCCATCCAGTATTATTATAAAGGAAACTATAAATTGTGGAATAAAAATAGAAGTATTACCTGGTGCAACAGCGTTCATTCCAGCTTTAGTTGCATCTGGGTTGAATTGTGAAAGATTTCAATTTATTGGTTTCTTACCAGAAAAAAACAAGACCCGAGAAATTTTATTGGAAAATATTAAAAGTAATGAAAATACTTTAATTTTTTATGAAGCTCCTCATAAATTACACAAATTCTTAAAATATTTATTTGATTATTTGGGAAATCGTAAAATTTCTATTGTTCGCGAAATTTCCAAAATTTACGAAAACCATTATAGAACAACGTTAAAGGATATTATTAAAAACCCAGAGCAAATTATTGCAAAGGGTGAGTTTGTGATCATTGTAGAAGGCTCACAAAAAAGCATAATCACTGACAGTGAATTAAGTGATAAACTTATTAAATTATTAAAAAAAGGTGAAACAAAGAAAACAGCCATAAAAAGTGTTACAAACGAAACAGGTGAGCAGAAGAATAGAATATATCAATTGGCTTTAGAATTGCATGAATAATAATTTGACTTAATGTAGCAGTAATAATTTTTTTGAAAGAAATAATGAGTTCTGCATAATAGAGTGGTTTTGTTATCCTGAAGGATATTGCACGTTCTTCTTTGGAAGGATCTCCGCTTATAATGAGATTCTTCGTGAGAAAATTCCCGAAGATCTCCTCAGAAAGATAACATTATTTCATTTTACAGAACCTTTAAAAAAATAAAATATGGAGGATTAGATATGTTTCCAGGTGGAAAGAAAGGAATGAAAGACCTTATGAAACAAGCTAAGAAAATGCAGGATGAGATGATGAAAACTCAGGAAGAACTGGCAAATAAAATTGTAGAAGGAACTTCCGGAGGTGGAATGGTTAAGGCGCAGATGAATGGTAGAAATCAACTCATCTCTTTAAATATTGATAAAGAAGTTGTAGATCCTGACGATATTGAAATGCTTGAAGACTTAATAATTGCCGCTGTTAACGAAGCTCATGAAAAAATTGCAAAATCCAGTGAAGAAGAAATGGGTAAACTTACAGGTGGTCTTAAAATACCAGGAATGTTTTAATATTATTGAGATAATCTCTAAAATAAGAGGTAAAACAAAATGTTTAATGGCTTTTTAGAAGATCTTGTAAACAATTTAAAGAAACTTCCCGGAATTGGCTCAAAAACAGCACAGAGATTGGCAATACATCTGATCAGCAAAGAAAAAGCAGATGCAATAAATCTGGCTGAATCCATAAAAGATGCAGTACAAAGTTACAAACATTGTTCAATCTGTAATATGCTTTCTGAAACAGATCCTTGTTTGTTTTGTGAAGATTCTACAAGAATGGAAAATGTTATCTGTGTTGTAGAAAATACTCAAGATGCTTATTTAATAGAGAATCTACATGAATTTAGAGGCAGATATTTTGTTTTGAACGAACTGCTTTCTCCTCTAGACGGAATTGGTCCGGAAGAAATTAATTTTCCAAAATTAGAAAGGATCATTAATTCAGGTGAAATAAATGAAATAATTTTAGCCCTTAATCCTTCTGCTGAAGGTGAGAGTACTATCAATTTTTTAGCATCACAATTTGAAGTTAAGAATATTAAGATAACCAGACTTTCTACAGGTCTGCCATTTGGCGGAGACATCGAGTATACCAGCTCACTCACTTTGAGTAATGCTTTTAAAAGAAGATATTCGGTAACTGAATAGTGCATAAAATAATCCTAATTATTTTCTTATTTTCTTCAAGCTTTTTTTTAAACAATTTAATTGCAAAATCCCTTAACGAAAGTGTGATCTTATTACATGGATTGGGTGATTTTAAACTTTCGATGTTAAAATTAGAAAATGCACTGAAAGATGAAGGATATACAACAAAAAATATTGGTTATTCTTCAACCGGAGAAACTATTGAATCTTTATCTGATAAAGAGTTATCGAAAGTAATTGAGCAATATAAAAAGATCGGTTTTAAAAAGATTCACTTTGTTACTCATTCGATGGGTGGACTAATTGTAAGATATTATTTACAAGATCACACTCTTCCAACCGGAAGCCGCATTGTTATGCTGAGTCCACCAAATCATGGTTCAGAAGTTGCTGATTATTTTCAGAAAAGTACATTCTACAAACTTATTGTTGGAGATGTGGGACAGGAATTAGCTACTGATTCCTCTACGCTGTCTAAACTTAAACCTATAATTCCTGAGGTTGGTATAATTGCTGGAAATAAAAGCACAAATCCATATTTTTCTAAGATCATACCAGGTGAAGACGATGGTAGGGTTGCTGTTGATAAAACAAAGCTCTCTGAAATGAAAGATTTCTTGATCGTTCCCAACACACATCTTACAATTAAATATAATGATGAAGTTATAAAGCAAACGACATTCTTCCTAAGAAATGGAGAATTCAAACATCGCAATAATGGATGAAACCATTAATTTATGAAAAAAATTAAAAAGAATTCTTATTCTCCTGCAACTAACTTGATTTTATATATTTTGCTTCTAGTTGTAACTCCCTTTCTTATTGTACAAAATTATTTACAACAGGTAATTGGTATGACATCACAATTATCTTTTTCATTCTTGGGAATGAATATACCATTTATCATTGCTACTGCTACTATTTTTATATTAATACTCATAATAATTCTTCGTCATAAAATAACAATATTTCGAATCTACTCAATAATTGTAGTTATTGTTATGATGATTCTTGGTCAAAACTCAACTGATTATTATTTTAATCATAAATTCTATGAACTTCAGCATAACTGGCATTATATTGCTTATGCTATTTTTTCTTACATTATATACAGGTATCTTAAACAAAAAAAATATTCTTCAGAACGAATCATTTTATACACTTTCATTTCAGCTAGTTTTATCTCTATTTTTGATGAAGCAATACAAATTCTGATCTCAAACAGAATATTTGATGTTTGTGATATTGCAAAAGATATTTGGGGTTCTGTAATTGGAATGATAGTGATTTTTTTTGTAGTTGAACAAGGAAAAATTATAAAAAAGGGATGGAGATTAAGGCAAAAAAAAATCAGCGACTATATAAAAAATCCACTTTCATTGCTTTTTCTGGAAATGATCTTTGCATATCTCCTGCTATTAATTAGTTCAATACTTTCTCATAACGAATATCTGGGAGAAGCAATTTTATTCTCTTTTATTTCCTTTGTTGTTTTCTTTTTTATATTTCACAATTTACAGAGAAAGAAATTTCGTATAACAGTCATTTCATTTGTTGTCACTATCCTATTATTGCAAACCATATTTTTTATTAAATACCGTAATTCAAATATTGTATATAATAGAAAAGGAATGATTGTTTACAAAGGGATTCCAATTCCATATTTTGATATTATGATATTCCCAGATGGTACATTTAGATTGGTAGATAAGAAAATCTATTTTAATCAGAAAGATAAAGTTAATAGAATTTTTAAGTATGCTAATGATATTCTTCTAATTGGAAGTGGTGAAAATGGGGAAGGTGGAATGGGATTTATTGATGAACAAAGAGAAACCCAGTTTATATTTAATTCACAGAAAAAACTTCCTCTACAGGTTATTGTTCTAAAAACTCCAGATGCGTGTAAAGAATTCAACCTATTAAACAATAAAGGTTATGACGTAATGTTCATAATTCATAATTAATTAAAATATAGGTATTTTAGAGAAATGAAAAAAAATTATAAGCTTGAAGATAAGTTCATACGATTTTTATTAATTTTGATTTGGTTCATTCTTATTAGTTTTGGATATATTTCTATAATAAAACCTGCTTGGCTTATAAATTTATCAGAAACTGGTAAAAGCATGGAGGCGCAACAAAGTATTAATAAAGCTTATGAAGCTTTAAAAAATGAAAATTACAAAATAGCAGTGCAATCATATAAGAAGGCTCTTGAGATTCAACCAAAAATGGAAGGAGCACAGATAGGACTGGGTGTTACTTATTCTAAAATAGGAGTGTATAATAAAGCTATCTCAATTTTTAAAAACCTTCTTAAAGATAAGCCGGGGAATCCATATGCATTATATTATAATTTAGCAGAAATTCATGAGAAAACAGGGAAAATTGAAAAAGCAGTAAATTATTATATAAGATCAGCAGAAAGTGCTCCAAGTGCATTTTATCCATATGGTAAGATCGGACAAATATATTTAAATAGAAAAAAATGGGATGATGCAATTGTTTATTATAAAAAAGCAATTGAAAATAAACTAGATATTAAAACATCATATTTGAGTATGCTGAAAAGTAGCTTATATGAATATAGCGACCCAGAAATCATAGAAAATTTAAATGAAATACTAGCATGTGGTTTCCCTCCAGATTTTCAGGAACGTTATTACTCAGAGAGATTCCAAAAAGTGCTTAGTGAAGATAAAAATCTTGCAAATATTTATAATGATATAGGATTTGCTTATGCTATGAAAGGCGAGATGGATATAGCAATTATATATTTTCGTAAATCAATAAAGATCTGGCCGGAATCTGAGAGAGCAAAACAGGATTTGAAAACTGCTCTTGAAATTCAAGATGAAAATCAGATTAAAGTAAGATAGAAAGAGGAAAAATACACTGGAGGAAGCATGAAGGTTAAACATTACTCTGATATACTATTAGAAGAAGTAACAATGGAAGGAGCCAGAAAAGCGAAGATCCGCTGGCTTATTTCAGAAAAAGATAAAGCACCAAATTTTGCAATGCGCATGTTTGAAGTTGAACCTGGTGGTTTCACTCCTTATCATTCCCATAGTTGGGAACATGAAAATTTCATTGTTGAAGGAACTGGATCCCTGGTTACAGAAGATGGTGAATTGCCGTTTAAACCAGGGGATGTAATCTTTGTTGATCCACACATGAAACATAATTATAAAAACACAGGTGAAACAACACTAAAATTTCTTTGTCTGATCCCACTGGAAAAACCGGCAAAACAAGTTAAAAAAAATGTGAACCCCTTTGCTACAGGGAAGGCAAATAATTGTTAGATAATAATTTTATCTTATTAAAATTCATTGTCATCCTGAGGATTCTTTTAAATTTATTCTCGGAGGAACTAAAGATCAGTTTTTCAGCTTTACATCTCGTTCAGGGCAGAAATTCTTCCAAAGATTTACGTAGAAGATACTTCAGCATGACAACTATTTCTTTAGTTGGCAGAACTAATTAAAATAATATTAAAAGGAGATGAAAAAAAATGGAGAAGAAATTCTTTAAAGATCTTGTAATGGCACCAAGTCCATCAGGATTTGAACAACCCGCACAAGAAGTGTACAGAAATTTTGTGAGAGAATATGCAGATGAAGTTACAACCGATGTTCATGGAAATGTGATTGCCCTGAAAAAAGGAACTGGAAAACTCCGTCTTATGGTGTCGGGTCATGCTGATGAGGTTGGCCTTATGGTAAATTATATTGATGATAAAGGTTTTATCAGGTTTACATCTATTGGTGGTGTAGATGCAACATTGCTTCCGGGGCTTCGTGTGAATATCTATCACAATAAAAAAGTAATTCGCGGCATTATTGGTAGGAAACCAATTCATTTGATGAGTCCTGAAGACAGAAAAAGTACACCAAAAATGTCTGATTTGTGGATTGATATTGGAGCAAAAGATAAAAAAGCTGCTGAGAAAAAAGTATGTGTTGGTGATCATGTAACATATTCTCCTGGATTAGAAATTCTTTCTGGAAGCATAATTACAACAAAAGCTACAGATAATAAAGCTGGAGTATACATTGTTGGATGTCTTCTAAAAGAACTTGCAGGAGAAAAAATTGCTGCGAATGTCTATTCTGTTTCTTCTGTTCAAGAAGAAGTGGGTCTTCGCGGTGCAAGAACAAGTGCTTTTGGAATAGATCCTCACGTTGGAATTGCCATCGATGTTACTCACGCAACCGATTATCCGGGAATGAATAAAAATCAATTGGGTGATGTTGCATTAGAAAAAGGACCAACCATTTCGGTTGGTGCAAATATAAATCCAAAAGTATTTGAGCTTCTTAAAAAAGCTGGCGATAATGTTAAAGTTAAATATCAGATAGAAGCAGCACCACGCGGAACAGGAACTGATGCAAATGCAATTCAAGTAACAAGAGCAGGTGTTGCTGCCGGGCTCATCAGCATTCCAAATAGATACATGCACACTCCAAACGAGGTGATCTCTTTTAAAGATCTTAATGGAGCTGTTAAATTACTTTCTGAATTTGTGCGCTTGATCGACGATAGCACAGATTTTATTCCAAAAGTATAGATTTTGTTATCCTGAGCATAGACGAATGATTGTAATTATATGGTTCGTCTTTGCTCATCATGATAGCATTTATTAATTTTCTTTTTATAATGAATTTATGAGGTAAAATGATAACTGTAAATAATCTGACAAAAGTATTTCAACAACAAAATGGGGAAGATCTGTATGCTGTTAATGATCTTACCTTCACTGCTGGTAAAGGTGAGATTGTTGTGCTTTTAGGAGTGAACGGAGCAGGTAAAACAACCGCGATGAGAATGCTTTCTACAGTGCTGCAACCAACTAGTGGAAATGCAACTCTCGAAGGTTATAGCCTTAAAAGTGACCCCCAGAATGTGAGAGCAAATCTTGGTTTTCTTTCCGGAGATACCGGTCTTTATGCTAGACTTACTGCACGCGAGACAATTACATATTTTGCACGGTTATACGATGTCCCAGAAAACAAGATCAATACAAGGATCAATGAAATGGCAGATCTTTTGGATATGCATGAATTTTTGGATAAAAAGATAGATTTTCTTTCAACGGGTATGAAGCAGAAAGTATCTATTGCACGTTCAATTATTCACGACCCTCCAATAATGATTTTTGATGAACCAACAGCAGGCCTCGATATCCTAACTGCAAAAAATATAATTTCCTTCATTCATAAATGTAAAGAAGATGGAAAATGTGTTCTTTTCTCAACTCATATTATGCGCGAAGCTGAACGAATTGCAGATAAAATTATTATGATCCATCAAGGAAAAGTCCTAACTCAAGGTAGTTGGGAAGATTTTAAAACAGATACAGGTCTGCACGATCTCGATGATATCTTCATTCATTATGTAAATAGTATTACAGAAGAGGATGTATGAATTTAAAAAAAATTATAATAATATATAAAAAAGAGATGCTTGATCTTGTTCGTGATAGAAGAACCATAATTACTTCCTTCATACTTCCTATAATACTTTATCCACTTCTAATGATTGGTTTTTCTTCAATGATGTCACGTCAGGAAATGAAACTTGAACAACAGGGAATTGTCATATATCTTAATGATATGGTTCATGATGAATCTTCAAATGAATTAAAAGAATCACTTTCTCAAATTGAAAATATCCAGATCATAGACGAAGCAATTGTTTATAACGAAAGTACATATCTTAAACTACTCCAAGATAAATCCATTCAAGCACTTATCAATATTGAAGACAGTCTCTCTTCCTCTGGTTACAGGATTTTTAATATTACATGTTTCTATGATGAAACTTCCGAGAAAAGCTCTATGGCTTACAACAAGGTCAGAGACAATTTTCAAGAAATTGAAGAAGTTCTTATCAGCAAAAGATTAGAAAAAATCAAAATAAATACGGAAATTCTAAATGCGGTTGAGATCAAAAAGGAAAATATTGCACCTCCTGAGCAAATGGTTGGTTTTATTGTTGGGAAATTCCTACCTTATCTTTTAATTATTCTTACTATAAGTGGAGCTTCTGTAATTGCATCTGATCTAATTGCAGGGGAGAAAGAACGTAGAACTCTTGAAACAATTCTTGTAAGTGCCGCTAGAAGAGATGAACTGGTAATTGGTAAATATCTTACAATTATTACAATTTCAATCATTACTGTTCTCTTGAATTTATTGAGTATGTATCTATCTTTCCGACATATATTTATGCAGTTGGGAACAAGTATGGGTGAGTTCCAATTACCATTAGGTAATTTTGCACTTATTCTATTATTGATGCTTCCATTAATAACTTTATTTTCAGCCATCTTACTTTCAATTTCAACTTATTCCAGGAATATTAAAGAAGCTCAAAGTTATCAAATGCCACTTCTCTTTGGAGCAATAATGCTGTCAATGGTCAGTTTCTTGCCTGGATTTGAATTAAACCTGGGATTTTCTCTCATTCCCATTGTCAATTTTTCTTTGATGATGCGCGATATAATGTTGAATAATTATCAATTAAATTATCTAATCATAATAATTGGATCCACGCTGGTCCTTGATGTTATCACGGTATATATTTCAATTAGATTATTCCACAGTGAAAAAGTTCTGTTTAGAACAGTAGAAGAGAAATCTCTGAAATTCTGGGGTAAAAACAAGAGAGATGTTCTAAATTTACAATTTGTTATGCTATATTTTGTGCTAATGATAATTGCTCTTTATTATATTGGTGGTAGTTGGCAATTAAAAAATATGATGAGTGGCCTAATTAAAACGCAATTAGTATTAATTCTATTACCAGTTTTATTGATAATGCGAATTTCAAAAACAGACATTAAATCTACATTTAGACTGAATTACACAAATCCATTAAATTTCTTGTTAGTATTATTTGCAGCACTTCCACTTCTATTATTGTCAGGTATTCTGGGACAACTCATTAACTTTATTTTTCCTGTTTCAGAAGCATATTTAGAAGCTTTGCAGAATCTTGTGACCGTTAAAGAAAATGGTCTATGGTTCACAATCTTCGTGGTTGGAATTCTACCCGGAATTTGTGAGGAAGTAATGTTCAGAGGATTTATTCTAAATGCTTTAAGAAAGAAAGGACTCTGGTATGGAATCATTCTTACAGCTGTTTTGTTTGGTGCATTTCACCTTGATCCATTCCGTTTTCTACCAGTAACTCTTCTTGGAATATGGCTTGGTTATCTCGCAGTTAAAACTAATAGTTTATATGTTCCAATTCTTGCACACTTTGCACAAAATTCACTGGCAATTTTAATAACAAATTATGCAGAGAAAGTTTCATTTATCAAACTGATAATTAGAGAGGATGAGATAGCATATTGGGTTATCATTCCAGCAATAATAATACTCTACTTAGTTATAAAAGGGTTAACTATATTAAATCCTTTAGCAATTAATAATAATGAATAAATCTTCACTAATGGTTTAGCAAATTATAAGGAGATCATATGTGTGGTATAGTTGGATATATTGGTAAAAGAAATGCAACACCAATAATTCTCGAGGGAATTAAAAGGTTAGAATATCGTGGTTACGATAGTTCCGGTATTGCAATTCTGAATGATGAGAACGAACTTAAAATATTTAAAGAATCAGGTAAAATAATAGAACTTGAAAGAGCTTTACCATCATCGGATCAAACTTTTGGGAATATTGGAATTGCTCACACTCGCTGGGCAACACATGGTGAACCAAATACAATTAATGCACATCCGCATACCGGTTGTGAAGGTATTATTGCTGTAATTCACAATGGTATTATCGAAAATCATATGAACTTACGTAAAAAATTAGAATCAGAAAGTCACATATTCAAAAGTGACACAGATTCAGAAGTCTTAGCACATCTAATTGAACACTTTTTAAAGATTGAAAATAATCTTACAGTAGCGGTTCAGGATGCTCTTAAATTAGTTGAAGGAACATTCGGTATTGCAGTTATTAGTAACCAATATCCCAATAAAATAGTTGCTGCCCGTAAGGGAAGCCCATTAATTTTAGGAATTGGAGAAGATGAATTTTTTGTTACTTCAGATGTAACTGCTATAATTATTCATACAAAAAAAGTTGTTTATCTTGAAGATGACGAAGTTGTAACAATAAACAATGAAGGTTACAAAATTACAAATTTGCAAAATGAAAATATTGAAGCAAATACCTCTATTGTAGATTGGGATGTATCCTCAATTGACAAAGGTGAATACAAACATTTTATGCTCAAGGAAATTTTCGAACAACCTACTTCGATATACAATGCATTTAGAGGACGGCTTTATGGAAGACTCTCTACGGTGAAGTTAGGTGGATTGAATATGACAGGTGAAGAACTGTGCAGAATGAAGGCTCTTCAAATAATAGCTTGTGGAACTTCCTGGCATGCAGCTCTTATTGGGAAACATATCATAGAAAATTTAGCAAGGATTCCTGTAGAGGTGGAATATGCTAGTGAGTATCGTTATCGAAATCCTATCATTCCAGAGGATACAATAGTTTTTGCTATAAGTCAGTCAGGTGAGACAGCAGATACTCTTGCCGGTTTAAGGGAAGCTCAAGCAAAAGGTGCTAGAGTATTGGGAATCACAAATACTATTGGAAGCACAATAGCACGTGAATCTGATGGAGGTATTTACATTCATGCCGGAGTCGAAATAGGTGTTGCATCAACAAAAGCTTTTACTTCTCAGGTAACAATTCTCACGTTGCTCGCTGTTTTATTAGGCAGGATGAAAGATCTTCAACCTACTTTTGGAAAAATGTTCATTAAAGAACTTGAATCAATTCCAGCAAAGGTTGAAATAATACTACAAAAAAGCAACGAGATAAGAAAAATTGCTGAAACAATAAAAGATTCTTCAAATGCACTTTATCTGGGAAGAGGAGCGAATTATCCAGTAGCCTTAGAAGGTGCGCTTAAACTTAAAGAAATTTCCTACATTCATGCAGAAGGTTATCCTGCAGCCGAGATGAAACACGGTCCAATTGCGCTTATAGATGAGAATATGCCAGTTATCGCAATTGCCCCTGATGATGCGATCTATGAAAAAATCATTTCTAATCTGGAAGAGGTAAGAGCACGAAATGGTCGCATTATCTCTATAGCTACAGAAGGTGATGATAAAATTCAACATCTATCCGAAAGTGTAATTTACATCCCCAAAACAATCAGGACATTACAACCTCTACTCACGGTAATCCCGTTGCAACTTCTTGCTTACCATGTTGCAGATCTTCGAGGACTAAATGTAGATCAACCAAGGAATCTTGCCAAAAGCGTTACAGTTGAATAAAGCATAAGCTGAAAAGATTATGAGCAGAGATATAAAAACTAAAGGGATAATAATCAAGAAGATCAATTTTCGTGAAACAAGTATTATTCTCGATGTGCTAACTCCCCAGTATGGTGTTATCTCTATAATGGCAAAAGGAATTCGTAAGCAGAAGAGCAAAAATACAGGGTTGCTTGAAATCCTTAATGAACTTGAACTCGATCTTTATAAGAATCCAAGTTCAGAATGGTACATTTATAAGTCATCACAAATCATTAATGCACACCTTTTTAATATAGACCTTTCCACCGGTATACTCATGCAAGCTGCTGTAGAAGTGATCCGACAGATCATAATTTCAATTGATGATTCTCAAGCGATTTATAAATTACTCGAAACTTATTTGCAATTTATAAGAACAGTTAATAAAAACGGAATTGCTATCTTCTGGCGTTTTCTTTTAAAACTTTACAAAGTTATGGGAATTGAATTCAATATCTCAAATTGTATAGAATGCTCTCAAAGAAAACAATTCTTTGCTTACTTTCCACAAAAACATGGTTTTATCTGTGAGGATTGTTATCATCCCGTAAATAATGATCAAGTATTCAAAATTAATGAAAATACAGATGATTTGATTTCAAAATTAAAAAATATCGGAAATTATATTGATGAAATAACAATTTCAAAACCAACTGTTAAGCAACTTAATAGAATTTTCATTACACATCTATCTGAACATTTTCATAAGAAGATCCATCTAAAAAGTTTAGAATTATTGTAATTTATTCTTAACTACACAATTAACATTTTTCTGAATAATAAAAACAATACAAAATTTATTCAATTGTTCCGTAATTTCTTTCTGTAAGCTATCTATCTGAAAATAAATACGTTAGAACAACTATAAATCATTCAAACGTAAAACATAAATATTTTTTTTGCGTGGCTTCGTCACAATTTGAGATTTTTCGACATATATAATAGAAGGGACAAATATATCCAAAAAAGGAATGAAAAAAGTGGAAGATGTTATTATTATATTCTACATTACAATTTTACTCTTTACAGAAAAAAACAATTTAGCATTTTCAGAGTGTGGAGTAGATAAATCAAATAATATATTCTACATCGGTAAAAATAAATTCATTCGGATAAATCCTCTCTGAGTGAATAGAGAGGATGAATTGAAAAAGAATTTACAAGAGAATTAAAAAAAAGTCAAATAAAGTTGAAATGAAAAGGAAAACTTAATGAAAAAATATTTTATTGTAATTGCATTAATAATAGCAATTACAATTTCTGCTGAAATTCAAAAACCAATATTCGTTATTTCTCCAACAACTGGTATATCCTCGGGAATAAGAGTTGGTGCGGGATTTGTTAATATATATGAAAATCATGTTTGGGAAATGACATTGAATTATAAGAAAGAACTAATATCACATGTTGCAGGACCGAAAATAACTTTCAAACTATTGAATTCCAGTAATTTCTATAGTGTTTATCTGCAAGCAAACAGATTTTGGAATCCTGAAAGAAAGAAATCGTTTTTAATAATAAAAGTAGGTGGTTTTTTAAGTCCCCCTTTTTTATTTGCAACTGATAGTGGTATAACTTCGAACAATAATGATAAAGTTATTCTTTTGATAACGATAGGATATGGTTACAACTTTAATATAGCACGAACATTCTATTTACGCCCGTCTATAGATATAGGACTGCAACCAAATTTAATTAATATTGGATTAGCAATTACGTTTTAAATAAGAGGAGAACAAAAATGAAAAAGAATATTTTAATGATAATGATATTTCTTGTGATAGTTATTTTATCTGGTGATGAAAGATATTCAGAGAATGTTCACGAGTATCTAATGGAACAGTCTTATGATTTATTAAAAATTGATCAGGAACATGAATTTCCTGAAATGAATGAATATTTTGAAAGTCTGATAAAAGGAGCTAAGAACGAAGATAAACAAGACTGGGTATATCATTATAACGAGAATAATCCTCCTGATTTCAACCAATGGTTGTTACCGGAAATAATTGTACAAATAGGCTTGGATTTATTTAATGATGGAGGTGATCCCTTTGTAACAATAACACATTTTTGGGGTGCTGATGGAGGCTTTACCAATAGTTCGTTTCTCTCTGGAGATCATCCCCTATATTGGTCTTTTTCTTGTGAGAATGCAATGCAAAAAGTAACAAAATTTCTTAATGATCCATTTATACCACATTATTCATTTAATGATTATCACTTCGAAGAAGAAGATCAATTAGCTTTTGGATATCATTATATACAAGTTGTTGACCTATTTGATTTTTATCAAACAGGCTATTGTAAGGTCTATAACAATAATGGATTTATCGGATGGTTTCATTTAATAGAAACTGAAAAATTAGCTGTATTTTATGAAACAATTGGAAGGATTTGCCATTTAATGATGGATATGAGTGTGCCAGCTCATGCACACGAGGATCAACATGCCCCAGTTCCCCTATGTTCTGATGGTGATCAATATGAAGGAAGCCTTGATGAAGACTTTGGTTTCATGATAGACCCAGAGAATTGGTATTGGGAAAGTTTAAATACTTACTTAACAAAAGGTGGATTACTTGATATTTCAGGTGAAACTGATCCGCTCTTATATCTTATGTATATTACAAATCAAGTTGCTGACTTTTTCGCTTCAGATGATGTTGATGGTAATAGTAATTTATGGAATGATCCAAGTGTGCTAAATGCAAATTCATTTCTTCAATCTAAATTCACTGAACTAGAATCACAAGGATATACAGAAGACCACCCTATTAGAACTCATCATGAAATGCAATTATGGGGTGAATGTCCAGCAATTCGTAATAATGTATTTCCGTTAGCAATGCGAACAGTTGCAACTTTTTTAGAATACATTGCTCAAGAAATAAATTTAACCGCAAATTTTCTTCCCCCTCCATTCTGTTTTGTACAAGGTTCTGTATCCTTAAACGGAGGAGGTGGAGATATTGAGGAGGTATCAATTTTATTTGAACCTCAAGATTTAGGTCCAATTATAGAACTTAATCCTGATAATGAGGGTAATTTTCTTTATGCATTCGGTGAGAATAGGTATGGAACTTATGATGTTACTTATGAACTTTTTAGTTCTAATGGGAATTACTATCCATTTACTGATGAAGATGTTGAGATTGACCAAGGTACATTAACCTTACCTATTGTTGATCTTATCCCTATTCCACTGATACCTGATGCTATTATAGTTAATCAAGATGATCTAGGTGATTTTACAAATATCAAATTTGCAGTTTTAGCTGTTGATCAAAGTGCTACAATTTTTCTCGGACCAGGAATATACACAGGAGAAAATAATAAAAATATTTCTTGGAACGGAAATGAAAAAAACATTACAATATGGGGATCAAATATGTCTGTAATAGATTGTGAAAATAACGGGAGGGCTTTTACAATAAATAATGGTACAGAAGAAGATATCATTAAGGGAATTACCATAATTAACACAAATTCAAACTATTCTGCTGGTGGTGCAATAAAAATTGTCAACGGATGTCCCCAAGTAATTGAAAATACTTTTAATAATTGTTCCTCAGGTGATTATCCAGGATATTATATAGCTGATGGAGGGGCTATTCTCATTCAGAATGCTAATGGAGCCCAAATTAAAAACAATATATTTGTTGATAATTCTGCTTTCAGTGGAGGAGCTATTTATGCTCATTCTAGCAGCAATATTACAATATCAGACAATACTTTTACAAATAATACAAGTGGACATATTTATGATAGTTCTGATGGGTCAACAGGAATAGCTGGTGCGGTGCATATAGCTTTGGATTCTAATGCAACAATTTCAAATAACCTCTTTCAAGAAAATGTGTCAAATAATGGATCAGCTGCTTTAGCGTATGAGAATTCAACAGGTGAGATTGTTAATAATAGGTTTGATTCAAATAAATTCGGTGCATATGATACACTAGCTGAATTTGAAGGTAATATCTTAGGAGTTTATTATGACTCATATTGTGAGATTTATGATAATACTTTTAGTGATAACTACTCATATTCATATCTTAGCGGTATAATTCTTTTGTCTTATGGAACTTCTGTGATTTACAATAATACTTTCATTAATAATGTAGATCTTGAAAAAATTATCTATTTTGAAAATCCAACTAATGAGATAATAACAAATTGTCTATTTTCAAATAATGAAACTAACAATGTAAGCTGGGGAGATGTAACTCTTAATTACTGTAACACTTATCAAAGTGGAAATCTTGGATTTGGTGTCATTGTGGGGGAAGGATGTTTAATTGGTATTGATCCCCTCCTCAACTTAACTACTCACCAGCCCATCTGGAATTCTACAACCAAATCCCCTTGTATTGATAGTGGAGATGGTTTAGACTCAGATGGAACACCAGCTGATATTGGTGCAGTTCATGCAATAACTCACAAATATGATATTGTAGAACTTCCTTCACCAGCAGAGAACAATGGCTGGAAATGGCTCAGTTTTCCGGCTCTGGATAATGTGTACAGTACAACTGGTTATGATCCCGATGTAGCTGAATATCTTCTTGATGACATTCTTGACCCGACAATTCTCGATAAAGTTTATGCACAGAATTATACGATTGAGTATTGGAATAGTAGTTGGCTTCATGATTATGAGCAATTCTTACGTACGGAAGGCTTCAAATTCCATATGAATGATGATGCAGAATTGGATGTACCCGGTTTTAAAGTAAATGATAACACTGAAATTGTTCTAAATGGGAATAATGTAGAGAACTGGGTCGGATATTGGTTAGACGAAACGCAGCATGTGAGCGATGCTTTTGCTCAATATTGGAATGGTGGGAATATTGTATATATCCAACATCAATTCTGGAGTGCTGCCAGAAGAAATGGTGTATGGTATTATAGAATGCAAATTGAACATGGAAGTTTACAACCACCAACGCTTTCTTATGGTGATATGGTAGTTGTGAAATGCAATACAACAATCAATGACTTTGGTTGGGTTGACAGTGGTATACAAGTAGATAAGACCATATTTACTAAACCTGAATATTTCACCTATGAAGAACAGGCGGATTATGTTCCATTATTCATTGAATTGGATAAGGAGAACATGCCGCAGGAAATTGGAGCATTTGTAGATGGAGTATGTATTGGTGCAGTTGTTGTAGAGGATACTCTCACACAGATCAATGCTTATGCAACATCGGCTCCTCCTGGAAACATTGAACTTGAATTGTATTATGGCGGTCGGAGTGAAAATAAACATTTATCTACTTACAATTGTGTAACTTTTTCTCAACCAAATACAATATTAACAAAGCTTTCCACAACAAATAATGATGATGCCTGGTTTGTTAATTTACGTGAAGATTCTGAGATGATACCGGGAATTGTAGAATTCTCTGCATCTAACTATCCAAATCCTTTCAATCCAACTACAACCATTGCCTATTCACTTCCAAATGACGGAATGGTTGAAGTCAGTGTTTATAACATTAAAGGACAATTGGTGAAAACCCTGGTAAATGGAGAGCAGTTAGCAGGAAATTATGAAACTGTTTGGAATGGAAAAGATAAGAACGAAAAGAGAGTATCAACAGGTATTTACTTCTACAGAGTAGAAACAAAAGATAAAACACTACTGAAGAAAATGTTGATGCTGAAATAATCGTAAATTTAATCATCCTAAAAGCCCCTCTCTTGGTTTGAAGAGAGGGGTTGGGGGTAAGTTCGAGGAAATGTAGTCCCCCTTTGTAAGGGGGAAAGTTCGGCTTAACCGAACAGGGGGTTTCTTGAAATCCAAATTATTTCTTTTGTTTGTTTTTGTTAGTGTTTGTTTCACTCGTTCGCAAGTTAAACTTGCTAAAGCAACCCAAGTTGATAAGTTCAACTTATCAACAAGAAATAGTTCCTTCGTCGAATGTCGAAGAAGAGTTTCTCAGGAAGACGAAGCAAAAAAGGAGGTTTATTGAAATCCAAATCTATTTTTTCACTTGTTTTTAGCTTATTAGTTCTCGCCCCAAACTTCGTATCGGGGCAAGTCCTAATTTCCCCCTGTCAAGGGGGACAGAGGGGGTTAAATGAATTATAAATATATTTTTTTGTTCGTGCTAATTTGTGTAAATTCGCTGCTAAACTCTGTTACCTGGCACATCAAACAAGACGGCACAGGTAACTTCACCACTATACAGGCAGGTATCAACGTTTCTGTAGATTCAGATACAGTTCTTGTTTATCCCGGTACTTACTTTGAGAATCTTGATTTCAACGGACACAATATTACACTTGCAAGCTTAGAATTAACTACCGGAGATGAGCAATACATTTCAACAACTATTATAGATGGTCAAAGATTGGAAAGCTGTATTAGAATTCATAATGGTGAAACAAATGCACATGTTCAAGGATTCACTGTTCAAAACGGTTATGGTACTCATTTTTGGTCAGAAGACGGTGGTGGTTTTCTAGTTCATGATTACAGTACAGTATATATCACAAACTGTTTGATAAAAGATAACGTTGCCACACTTGGAGCAGGAATCTATGCTAGACATGGTTTTTTGCATCTATCTGGTTTAAGAATAATTCATAATTCAGCAGGATATGGTGGGGCTATTTATGTAGCAGATGATAGCATAATAGATTTTGATCCTGATAACCTCTGCAGTATATATAACAATAATGCCGGCAAAGGTGCTGATATGATCATTCAAGATACAGGACAAATTAATGTTGTTGTTGATACATTCTCCGTATTTGAACCAAGCCGATATTTTGCTGAGTATTTAGAAGGATCAACCTATACATTCGATATACAAAACAATTGGATGGAATTAGAGCCGAATGATCTCTTTGTAACTGTAGACGGAGATGATGAGAATAGTGGATTATCACCTGATCAACCGCTCAAGAATATCTCCTGGGCTGTTCGCAAGATCCAAGCAGATAGTCTTAATCCACGTACAGTACATGTAGCTGCTGGCACCTATTCTCACGCAATCAATGAACAGATATTCCCTATCGGTTGTAAGGAATATGTTTCTATAATCGGTGAAGATATGGATAATACTATTTTATTCAATGATCATAATCCAAATGCCGTAATAGGTCACAATCTAAATGGGTTTATTGATATATCGAATTTTTCTATTCAAAATGACCCTGAAAAATATACATCTTCAGTAATGGGATTTACAGATATTGATCTAGTAAAATTATCAAACATCCAAATTCAAAATAATTCAAATATTCGTTTTATTTTCGTTAATGAATATGTTTACAATGAATACGAAAATTTAATAATTTATGATAACTCAGCTAGTGGAACAAATTCAGGTCTTGGTTTACATAGAAATGCCGGTTACATGAAAAACTGTATTATTGCAAATAATGAAAACATTGAACCCGATCCTTATTCTAATGAGGTTGCCATGCATTTGAGTGCAAATGGAGATTTCTTGTTGGAAAACTGTGTATTTTCCGGCAATCATTCCACAAACTCGGAAGGCAGGATAATTAGGACTACAAACTGTAATGGTAATGAACCTACTATAACATTTAACAATTGTCTTATCTCAGATAATTCAATAGGCAGCAGGTATGTATTCCAAAATTTCAATTATGACGGTTTAACAGAGTTTAACAATTGTACATTTTCAAACAATACAGCTTCAAGTAGTTTCTATCCAACAACTCTTTATTCCTATGGTGATATAAATATGACAAATACCATAATGCATGATAACACGGATTATGAAATATTTATGGTGGATGATACGCAATATGGTTATATATATGAGTTAAATTTAGATCATTGCAATATCAAAAACGGAGAAGATGGCGTTTACAACATGAATAATGCCAACATCATTAACTGGCTCGAAGGCAATATAGAAGATGATCCGCAATTTGCAGGAGTAGGAGAATATCCATATCAATTAACTTTAGATTCTCCCTGTATAGATACCGGCACACCGGATACAACCGGCTTATTTCTACCACCCTGGGATCTTTTGCATAATCAAAGAGTCTGGGATGGAGATGAAAATGGAACAGCTATCATCGATATGGGTTGCTATGAGTTTGGAGCAGATTCTGTAAATGTGATAAATAACGAATTACCAATTATTAATTATGAATTACGTAATTATCCCAATCCCTTCAATCCGAAAACAAAAATAGTATTTGATCTACCGGAAGCCGGACAGGTGAAACTGGAAATTTACAACATTAAAGGACAAAAAGTGAAAACTTTATTAGATTGCTATATGAGTCCCGGCAGAAGCGAAATGGTTTGGAACAGTAAAGATGATAATGGTAAAAGAGTTTCTTCAGGAGTTTATTTCTATAGATTAAATGTAAACGATAAAACTGAAAAGACAAAAAAAATGCTGTTGCTTCGCTAACAACTTCGCAAAGCTATGTAGTTCAAGAAAGCTATGAAGTACACGTGTTGTTAAATTAGCCTTGCGTCTGTAAATCCTTCGATACTTGGCTGAAGCCAAACTCAGGATGACAGATGTAGGGTCAATTCTCCGAATTGGCCGATAAGTAATGTTAACTTGTTTGAAAATCTACGGGTCAATTCTCTGAATTGACCGGACTAACGGACGATTAGGGATAATCGTCCCTACAGTACACTCTTGTTGATAAGTTAAACTTATCAACTTAGATTGTGTCCGCTATCCGGCAACTGCCGGATGCGAACGAGAAAAAAAGTGCATGCTATTAATTTTTACTTTATTATTTATCCTGTCTATCCTGTTGATCCTGTCAAAAAGAAAACTTGTATACTTAAAGTATAATTAACTTAAAACCATAAGAATTGACAAATTAACTGCCCGAAATTTTGTGACAAATATATGAAAAGAAAAGATATAATTAATATAATTTTGTTTATAATGGTTTTTGCTTTTGCAGCATACCGGTATTTATCACGAACATATTCATCGCAAAGATCGGCTTTCGTAATGAATACATTAGTTGATATAAAAATTGAAACAAAACATAAAGAGACAAATGATATCTTGGATAATGCACTCAAATTAATAGAAGATTATGAAAATAAATTCTCATTCTATAAAAATGGAAGCCAAATTTGGAACTTTAATAATTCTGTGATAGACAGTTTATACATAGATGAAGATCTTGCTAAAATTCTATCCATTTCAAAAGAGCTCTTTCAAAAGACACATTCTCATTATGATATCACAATTGGTGCTTTATCAGAGATATGGGATTTTGATGATGAGGTCATTCCCACAAATGAAGAAATCGAAAAAGCAATTCAAGTTACAGATTTTAAAAAATTGAAGATCCAAAACAATTATTTGTATAAACCGGATGGGATAAAGATCAATTTGGGAAGCCTGGCAAAAGGCTTAATTATTGATAAAGTAGTTGAGTATCTAAATCAGCAGAATGTGATTTCAGGTTTTGTTAATGCCGGAGGAGATATGCGTATTTTCGGCACAGAAAAACCTTTTAAAATTGGAATCCAGCATCCCAGAAGCAAATCAAATGAGATAATAGATGTTATTAATGTGGGGAACAGGTCTGTTGTTACATCAGGTGATTATGAAAGATACTTTATGAAAGATGGTAAACGTTATCATCATATTATTGATCCGCTTACAGGTTATCCTTCAAGAAATGCTATTTCTGTTACAGTTATCTCTGAAACAGCTTTAATTGCAGATGCATATTCAACTGCTCTTTTTTTGTTAGAACCAGAACAAGCAATAGAATTTGCTGAAGAAACTTACGATCTTGAAGCTGTAATATATGTTATTATAGATAATGAGATAGAAAAACTTGAAACTCTTGGAATGAAGGAATATTATGAAAGATAAAATTGATATACAAAGTTTGGAAGATAAAAGAAAAATAACAATAAACAAAGTTGGTGTAAAGAATGTAAAATATCCAATAATTGTTGATGACCGTGAGAATAAATTGCAAACTACAGTTGCTGATCTTGATATATTTGTAGAATTACCTCACCAACATCGTGGAACGCACATGAGCAGATTTCTTGAGATTCTAAACCATTTTCACAAAGATAACTTTATTCAAAGATTACCTGAATTTCTTGCTGAGATAAAAAAAGCACTCAATGCTGATTATGCTTATGTGAATATCAGATTCCCATATTTTATGAAGAAGACAGCTCCTGTTTCTAAAACAAACTCATTGCTTTCTTATGATTGTTTTTTCCAAGCTTCATTAAATGAAGGGTTCAAAATGCAGCTCGGAGTTGAGGTACCAATCACTACTCTGTGCCCGTGTTCAAAAGAGATAAGCGAAAAAGGTGCTCATAGCCAGAGATCAATTGTTAATGTAATGATCAGTTATAATGAATTCATCTGGTTAGAAGAGATAATTGAACTTGTTGAAAGCTGTGCTAGTTGCGAAATATATTCACTTCTTAAAAGAGTTGATGAAAAATATGTTACCGAGAAAGCCTATGATAACCCAAGATTTGTTGAAGATATTGTAAGAGAAGTTACATTAAAATTGCAAAAAGAAGAACGAATTGACTGGTTCAAAGTACAATCAGAGAATTATGAATCAATCCACAATCACAATGCTTATGCATGTGTAGAAATAGATAAAAGGAAATAAATGAAAGTTACCTCAAGACTCCTGAAAAATAAATTTAAAATTATCACAGCCAGAGATAATTCAAATCCTCTGGTATGTCTTCAACTTTACATTCGAATTGGCTCAGCATGGGAAGATAGATTAGAAACAGGATTTTCTCACCTTACAGAACATCTTGTATTTAAATCTACAAAATCATTTGCTGAAAATGCAATAATGAATAAGGTTACAAATCTTGGTGGATCTTTGAATGCATATACAGAGTTCGATTCTACCTGTTTTTATATCTCACTTCCTTCTAAATTTATAGAAGAGGGAATTGAAATACTATCTGAACTTGCAATTAATGCAAATTTTTCTGATGTAGATTTCGTTTCAGAAAAAAAAGTGGTTATTGAAGAACTGAAACAATTTAAGAACGAACCTGAAGATTCTTTTATAGAAGATATTGCGGCTGACTACTTTACAAAGAATCCGTACAAAAAACCAATAATTGGAAATTTGCACTCTTTAAAAAAAGCAGATCCCGGTTCACTTCGCAATTTTTATAAAAAATATTATGTTCCCAATAACTGTTTCTTAGTGGCATCGGGTGACATTAATGGAAATGAATTTGATAACGTGATTGAAAAGTACTTTGGGAAGTGGAACCCTTCAAATTTGAAAGATCGAGTCAGGGTGAGCAATCACTTTCCAATAAAGCATAAGATCAAATATATACCAAAAGATATATTGAGCAATATTCTTGCTTTTGTTATTCCTGATCTTGCAGAGACCGATCCTGATTCTTATGCGCTTTCATTAGCTACCAAAGCATTTGCAATTGGTAAGAATTCAAGATTGTATAAAAGACTATTTACACAGGAAAAACTTATTGATAATGTGCACGTACATTCTCTAAGCGGTATAAATGATGGTGCCTCTGTAATAGTAATCATGCCTAAACAAAAAGCTGATTTAACGAAGATAAGTAAAATATTTTTGGAAGAACTTAAACATTTTTTTCTGCATGGATTGAGCGATATAGAATTAGAAGATAATAAAAAGGAATTAATCTATTTTTATCGCTATACATTTGAATATATGGAATCACTTGCGTCCAGTTTGGGAAGCGAAGAGATTCTTTCTACTTATAAAAAATTCTTTGAATATCCAGAAATGATAAGAAATATTACAAGTAATGATATAAAAAAAATAATAAGAAAATATTTTAGTAAAGAATACCTTTATATTTATTGCACTGGTAAAGATAAAGTAAATGAGAACATACTTGGTAAATTACTTAAAGAAAAATATCAATCTAATAAAATTATAGAAAGAACATTTTTTGAGACCCGTTTAGATAATGGAATTAAGATTCTATTGAAAAAGGTAACCGGAAAACCTACCATTGGAATTTCACTCTCGTACGAAGTTTCCCAATTGAATGAGACTAAGAAAAATCTTGGAATAAATTATCTTACATCTGCTTTGTTACTTTACGGTAACAATAAACGCAATTACCAGCAGTTTCTAAATCACTGTATCTCAAATGGCATCAACTTTGGTATTAGTTCACAGAGTGAGACAACTAATATTAATGCAAAGTGTTTTAAGGAAATGCTTCCTGCCAGTTTGGAGTTACTTTCTGATGTTGTACTCCATCCTACATTTCCAATGGAACATTTCAACAATATTAAAGCAACCATAAAAAGTAATTTAGATAGAATAAAAGACTATCCACAACATAGCTCTTCACTTTTATTTAAGGAGCTGATCTTCGGAAAAAAGAGTAATCTTAATAGTCGCTCAGGTTCAAAAACATCAATTCAAAATATAACTTTGAAGCAGATAAAAGAATGGTATGGAATGCATTACCAGCCGGAAAATATGTCACTTGCTATTGTTGGCGATTTCAATTTTGATGAAGCGTTAAGAATATGTGAAACTAACTTTGTCTTTAAGAAAAATAATTATTCCAGATCTATCCAAAAAGCAATAATTAATTCTTCCAAAACAAAATATAAATTAACTAAAAAAGGGAAGGATCAGGCAATTATCAATATTGGTGGATTTGCCTGCAATGCACATGATAAGATTAAGAACACAGCATTTCATATTCTCTCGCAGATCATTGGCGGTGAAAATGATTCGATCCTTTTTACAGAACTCCGTGAGAAACGAGGACTTGCCTATAGTGTTGAATTCGGTTTTAGTTCAGTGAGAACTACTGGATTTTGGGTAGCTTCAGCGGTAGTTGATAAAGCGGATAAAGACGAAGCAGTCAAAGTTATACGAGATGTTTTAAAAGATATAACAACTAACGGTATAACACCAAAAGAGCTTAAAACTACAAAAAATTTCATCAGAGGTCAGAGAGTTATGGAACAAGAGAGTGTGCTGAATCTGGCGCAAACACTTTCTGTTTTGGAATCCTTAGGTTTGGGATATTCTTACTATTTGAAAAGAGATGAACGTTTGGATAAGGTAAATGTGAAAATGATTCATGATCTTGCATCTGAATATTTCAAAGAAGAAGATCAATTCATTCACATCATGATTTGATGAATAAGTAAATTTAATGTTAAATAAAAGTTTGAATCTACACATTTGATTTTCTATTCCATTTAACTCCCATTTGGAAGGTAAGATCAAGAGGGATTATCTAAATGGAAATCAAATATGACAGAAGATTGTTTATAGAATAATAATTCAATAGAAAGGAAACAAAATGAAAACGATTGGAATCGATCTTGGCTCGAGAATGTCGAAGATCGTTGTATTGGATGATAATAAAATAGTTTATTCAAATGTAACAGATACCGGAGTAAATCCCAAAAAAGTGGCTGAAACTCTATTGAATGATGCACTGGGAAAAACTTCTCTTTCCAGATCTGACATCACAAATATATACTCTACGGGTTATGGCAGGAATATTGTTCCGTTTTCCGATAAACGTATTTCTGAGATCAGCTGTCATGCCAGAGGCGTCAATTACTTTTTCCCTGATGCCAGGACGGTAATTGATATCGGAGGACAGGATTCCAAAATTATCCTAATCAATGAAAAAGGACATGTAAAAGATTTTGTGATGAATGATAAGTGTGCTGCTGGAACAGGTAAATTTTTAGAAGTAACAGCAACAACCCTTGAAACAACCATTGATGAATTAGGTAAAATATCACAATTATCGACTAAAAAATTAGATATAAATAGCACCTGTGTAGTTTTTGCTGAATCTGAAATAATAGGTCTTATTGCTGAAGGCTATGAAAAGCCAAATATTATCAATGCTATTCACCGATCTATTGCAAAAAGAACTAAAAATCTTACCTCTCAACTTCATTGGCAAAAACCGATTGTCTTTACGGGTGGTGTAGCAAAAAATACTGGAATGCAGATAGCAATTTCTGAGGTTGTTGAAGCAGTAGTGATTGTACCCGAGAATTCGTTTATTACTGGTGCATTGGGAGCTGCAATATTTGCAAAAGAGAATATTGCAAAATAAATTACATCTTGACACTTAGATCATTTATAAATTCGTTAATTGCATTTATTAAAGGAGTTTAATAAACTAAAATGAAAGCAATTACTTTAATATTAATTATCATTTTCCTCTGCATTAATTTATATGCGCAGAGTGAAAATGGATCTAATATTAATGATTTAAAATATAATATAAACCTGATAAAATTTTATATAGATAAAATAGAATATGACAATGCGCTTGAGTATATTGATAAAACACTTGAAGAGGCAATAGAAAAGGATTCTCTTTATTATTTTAAAGCTTACATTTATAAAGAAAAGGAAGACTGGTTGCAGGCATCAGAATTCCTTGCCAAAGCAATATTATATTCTACTGAAGAACAGATAATTAATGAACGTTTAGTAGAATTTAAATTAGCAATTATCCATGTTTCTCCTTTATCATCATTTGATATTGTATCTGCTGCTGTCGCCAGTGCACAAAATACTCAAAAACATACTGGTTTTCTTAATATACTTGCACGATTGTATGAAAACAATCAACTTTATGGCGAAGCAAATGATGTTTATAGAACCATTCTTCTGGAAATTGATGGATCTGAAAGCTGCAATTTACAAATGAAAATAGTCACAAATAACATATTCCAAAAGGAATATAAGGAAGCTTTGAATATTCTTAAACCTCTTATTGTCCTTGATGATTCCTTATATATTGAAAAATTGCTTTTCTTAGATTATATTGCTAATATTTCACTTGAATATTATGAAGAAGCAAAGACACCGCTTATCAGACTTTATTTAGATTTCCCCGAAAACATAAACCGTAAGGAGATCCTTGCAGGATTAGCAGATATCTATGAACATCAAGAACAGTACCTTATGGGTTGGTTTATTTTAAATGAGCTATTTATTATTAGTGATGAAGTAGGAAGATTCCAAATACAAAAAGATATTGAACGTATTAAACAGATAATCTGTGAAAGTAATAATATTGAAGATCAATTTAGATATTTCAAACCTATCTTTGAATTGAAAGAAAAGAATGAAATACCTGATAAAATTGAATAAAAATATAGAAAGCATTTAATATATTGACTCGCAAATGTTATATTAATTTTTTGTAATAAAAATTATGAAATAGTAATGAATAATTAATAGAGGAGCTAAAATGAAAAAATTTAAAAAAGTTACTTTAGACGGGAATTTTGCTGCTGCGCATGTTGCTTATGCTTTCAGTGATCTTGCTGCAATTTACCCGATCACTCCGTCATCTACAATGGGTGAATATGCAGATGCCTGGGCATCGAATGATCGTAAGAACATTTTTGGTCAAACTGTTGATGTAATTGAAATGCAGTCGGAAGCTGGTGCAGCAGGAGCTGTGCATGGTGCACTTTCAGCTGGTGCATTCACAACCACATTTACTGCTTCTCAAGGTCTGATGCTTATGCTCCCGAACATGCATAAAATTGCCGGTGAAATGTTACCTACAGTTTTCCACGTTACAGCACGAACACTTGCCACTCATTCTCTTTCTATATTTGGAGATCACTCAGATGTGATGTCAGCAAGAAACACAGGTTTTGCATTAATGGCTACCAGTTCAATTCAAGAGATCATGGATCTGGGAATTGTTTCACATCTTTCTACTTTGAAAGCCAGCATTCCATTCTTGAATTTCTTTGATGGATTCAGAAATTCTCACGAGATCCAAAAGATCGAAGTTATAGATTATGACACAATGTGCGAAATGGTAGATATGAAATATGTTGAAAAATTCAGGAGTAGATCCATGAATCCTGAAAGACCAATGGTAAAAGTTGGTGCTCAAAATCCCGATGTATTTTTCCAGTGTCGCGAAACTTCTAATAAATATTATGATGTAGCTCCTGAGATAGTACAGAAATACATGGATAAATTAGCAAAAGTGATTGGAAGACAGTATCATCTATTTGATTATGTCGGTGCTCCAGATGCAGAAAAGATAATTATTGCCATGGGTAGCGGCGTAGAAACAATCGAAGAAACAATTAATTATCTTAATGCCAAAGGTGAAAAACTCGGGCTTATTAAAGTTCGTCTTTACCGTCCTTTCTCTGTTAAAGCTTTTATTGATGCCATACCTGCTACTGTTAAGAAAATAGCAGTTTTGGATAGAACAAAAGAACCTGGTGCAATTGGTGATCCATTATATTTGGATACTGTTGCAGCACTTAAAGATAAAAAGGATATCACAATTCTTGGTGGACGTTACGGTCTCTCTTCAAAAGAGTTTACACCTTCAATGGTTAAAGCAGTGTATGATCATCTGGATGGTGAAGCTTTTCATGGATTCACTGTTGGTATAAATGATGATGTAACTAATAAATCACTTAAAATTGGTGCTCAACTTAACACTATACCCGAAGGTGGAATTAGTTGTAAATTTTGGGGATTGGGATCAGATGGAACAGTTGGAGCAAATAAAAATTCAATCAAGATAATTGGTGATAATACTGATATGTATGCTCAAGGTTATTTCCAATACGATTCAAAAAAATCTGGTGGAATTACACGATCACACCTTCGTTTTGGAAAAAGTCCTATCCAGTCTGAATATCTTGTAGAAAGTGCAGATTTTATTGGATGTCATAACCCTGCGTTTATCGGACGCTATGATATTCTTGAGGGTATTAACGATAATGGTGTATTCCTTTTAAATTCACAATGGAAAACTAAAGAAGTCTTTGAAAATTTAACAGAGGATATGCAAAAAATAATAATTGAAAAAAATATAAAACTTTATAATATAAATGCTTTAAAAATAGCTAACGATGTTGGGCTTGGTGGTAGAATTAATACAGTTATGCAAACCGCTTTCTTCCTTATTTCCGGTGTGTTAGATAGAGAAGAAGCTATCAAGATGATCAAAAAGGCTATTGAAAAAACATTCATTAAAAAAGGAAAGAATGTAGTTGAAATGAACTGGGCAGCAGTTGATAAAACAAATGAGGCATTAGTAGAAATTTTCGTTCCCGATGCAATTCCAACAAATCATACAAAAATGAAAAAACTTGTACCAGATGATGCAGATGAATTTACAAAGAATATTATTGAAAAGATAATGAGAGAAAAGGGAGACAGTATTCCTGTTTCTCATATGCCGTTAGATGGCTTTGTTCCATCCGGTACAACAAAACTTGAAAAGCGCGGGGTATCACCTTTCGTTCCACATTGGGATGCAGATAAGTGTATTCAGTGTAATCAGTGTTCCATTGTCTGTCCTCATGCAGCTATCCGTCCTAAACTTATTAAAAATGAAGATATGAGAAGAGCACCTGAAAGTTTTAATACTCTTACCGCAATGGGTAAAGATAAAGAAGAATATCAGTTCAAGATCCAGGTTTATATCGAGGATTGTCAGGGATGTGTTGTATGTGTGAATGAATGTCCAAAACAAGCTCTTGAAATGAAACCGATTGAAGAAGAACGTGCTCTTGGTGAAAAAGAAAACGTGGATTTTTTTGAATCACTTCCAAATGATGTTATGGGCTCAAATTTAGAGACAACAGTAAAAGGAAGTCAATTCAAACAGCCTCTTTTGGAATTCTCCGGTGCTTGTGCTGGTTGTGGTGAAACTCCATATGTTAAACTTATTACACAGCTTGTTGGGAATAGAATGATCGTGGCAAATGCTACAGGCTGCACATCCATTTGGGGTGGAACTTTCCCGACTATTCCTTATTGCAAAAACAAAGACGGACATGGTCCAACCTGGGCGAATAGTCTTTTTGAAGATAATGCCGAATACGGTTTTGGAATGAGATTGGCGGTAGATTCCAATAGAAAACAACTTAAATTTAATGTAGAGAAACTCCTCACAAACGGGACGGATAGTAAACTTGAAACTGTATTGAGAAAAGCTCTTGAATTATGGAACGAAACAGATAATGCAGCTGTACAAAATTCAATTCAAATTCAGAATATCCTTCCGGAAATATTGAAAAAAGCTTCAGGAGAAAATGAAGGAATCATCAGAAAAATTGTTGAACTTAAAAATTACTTTGTAGATAAATCTGTTTGGTCTTTCGGTGGTGATGGCTGGGCTTATGATATTGGTTATGGTGGTGTAGATCATGTAATGGCTTCCGGCAGAAATGTAAATATCCTGGTCGTTGATACTGAAGTTTATTCTAACACCGGTGGTCAAGCTTCTAAAGCCACTCCACTTGGTGCAGTAGCAAAATTTGCTGAATCAGGTAAGGAGACAGTTAAAAAAGATCTCGGTCTTATGCTGATGAGTTATGGATATGTTTATGTTGCTTCGATAGCATTGGGTGCGAATAAGAATCAAGCACTCAAAGCAATTCGCGAAGCTGAGGCTTATGATGGACCATCAATAATATTGGCTTATGCTCCTTGTATCAATCACGGATTCCCAATGTCTCAAACTATGATGGAAGAGAAGAAAGCGGTTGATACAGGTTACTGGCTTCTTTATAGATTCAATCCTAATTTGAAAAAAGAAGGAAAGAATCCATTTGTATTGGATTCCAGGGAACCAAAATTACCGGTTAAAGAATTTCTGGAAGGTGAAAGACGTTATACCTCGCTGGAAAGAACATTCCCTGATAAAGTAGAAGGTTTCAGGGTTGGATTTGATAAATATGTAAAAGAGCGTTACGAAAAATATGTAAAGATGGCAGTAGAATAACATTAAACCCTTGCTGTTCCCTTAACAGGGAAACGTAGAAAAGCAAGGAGATTTATAACAGCTGATAAATAGAGCCTGCCGGAGATGATCTGGTAGGCTCTGTTTTTTTGGGAGAGAAGATGAAAATCAAAATTTTACAAGTTATCAATGAACCATTTTATTATGATAGAGGAGATTTGAAAGAATTCATCACCGATAGAAAATGCGAAGTTGAATTAAATGGAGTAAATATTGGTTTCTATGGTTATCCTCAAATTGATGAAATATATGATGCAATCAAAAAGAGTAAGCCTTTATATTATCCAAAATGTGTTATTGAGGATTTTTCGTTAAATGATTTTAAAGAGAAAAATAATATAAGTAAGTATGAATCAGTAAAATTCATTGATTCCAATTTTACATGTAGTATATTTTATTTAAAAGAGAATAAAGAAATCGATTTTTATAATTCATTATTTGAGGGACATTTAAGTTTTCTTAATACAATATTTTGCGATGGTGATGTTATATTCAGTGATTGTGAGTTTACTGACCCTAAAATGACTGATTTTTGTAGAGCACAATTTGGAAATGGGAATAAATATTTCTCAGCTGTGTACCACAGCGAGAAAGTTAATTTTATAGGAGTCAACTTTGGTAATGGAAATGTTCAATTTACTGAAGCAGAATTCAAATCTAAAAAGATCGATTTTGCTCATTCTGAATTTGGAGATGGGAATTTATTATTTGAGGAAATACAATTTGAAGCCGATAGAATTCGATTTAATAATTGTAGTTTTGGGAAAGGAGAAATAAATTTTGTTGGGACTGATTTTGGAGATGCAGACATTTGTTTTAATAATTCAACTTTTAAATCAGAGAGTATTTATTTTTGCAGTACAAGGTTTGGTGTTGGTGGATTAGATTTTACTAATACAAAGTTACATTCAACTTTTATGGATTTTGAAAATGCTCAATTTGGTGATCTTGATATTAGATTTGATAATATGCATTGTTATTCAATAAAATTTGATAATTGCTACTTATTTGGGGATATATTTTTTAATAAAACACAAATATCTGGAGTTTTATCATTGATAAATTTTCGGACGGATGGTTCTATCTATTTCGATTTACTGAATAAGAAATTGAATGAATTAATTTATGGTCAAAACGTAACTTTTGCAAAAAAATCTCAGCAGTTCTTATTACTAAAACAGAATTTTAACAAGCTTGGACATTATGATGATGAAGATTCTGCTTATGTAGAATTTAAAAGATGCCAAGCAAAAGCTCATTTGAAAGATAGTAAGAAGAAAAGTTTCATAAAGAAGATTAGTGGATTTCTGATTTATTGCGGTAACCGACTTATGTTTGATTTTGTAGGTGGTTACGGTACGAAACCCAGAAGTGTTTTCAGATTTATGGTAATGGTTATTTTAGGATTTGCTCCGCTTTATGCATTTATTCCAGATTTCCTAAAATGGGATGATATTTCAAAACAATTTTGTAGTATTGAGTTATTAAATAAATTACTTGTTGGATTATACCACAGCATGATTACTTTCTTAACAATTGGTTATGGAGATGTTGCACCTAAATCAGTGTATGGTTCATTATTATCTGGCATTGAGGGATTCGTTGGATTATTCTTAATGGCTTATTTTACTATCGCATTTTCACGGAAAGTACTGAGATGAATACTGAGAAAAAGCAGAAAGAAATAATTTTTAATCCAATCGGAATCATACATTCACCTTTCAAAGACTGTGAAGGAATGCCGATCCAAACTATCGGAGCACAAGGAGTAAAGGCTCAAATAAAGATCTTTCCTGAATTCAAAGATGGTCTCAAAGATCTGGATGGATTTTCCCATATCATTTTAATTTATAATTTCCATTTATCAATAGATTATAATCTTTCAGTTAAACCGTTCATGGAAGATACGATAAGAGGTGTGTTTGCAACTCGTGCTCCGCGTCGTCCCAACCAAATTGGAATGTCTATCGTTAAACTGGAAAGTGTTAAAGATAATATTCTGCATATTTCTAATGTTGACATTGCGGATGGGACACCAATTTTAGACATTAAGCCATATATAAAAAGAATTGCTTGTATTGAAAGTGAAAAGATTGGCTGGTTAGAAAAAAAAGCAGATAAATTCGATAATAAAATTTCGGATGATAGGTTTATAAAAAATAATGGGAAGAATTAAAGTATTAGCCGAAGAAGTTGCAAATAGGATAGCAGCAGGAGAAGTAATTGAAAGACCGGTTTCTGTAGTTAAAGAACTGGTAGAAAATTCAATTGATGCCGGCGCAACACAAATTACAGTACATATTGAAAGCGGTGGTAAGAAACTAATGCGCGTGATAGATAACGGAAGAGGAATGAGCGAAGATGACGCCTTACAGGCTTTCGAGCGTCATTCAACCAGCAAGATTGAAACAGTCACGGATATTTTTAACATATCAACACTCGGCTTTAGAGGAGAAGCTCTTCCAAGTATTGCTTCGGTAAGTCAACTCATTCTTATAACTAAGGATGCAGAAAGCGATACTGCTTCCAGGGTTGAATTTAGAAGTGGGAAGCTTACAGATTTTTCCAAAACTTCTGCAAATAGCGGAACTACAATTGCTGTAAGAAATTTATTCAGCAATGTACCAGCAAGAAGAAAGTTTTTAAAATCTGATCCAATTGAATTTAAACATATTCTCAATTATTTACATTATCAATCCATTTTATATCCGCAAATTCATTTCCGCTTTTTAGTGGATGGAAAAGAAAAGCTCAATTATCCAGCAGTTGATGAAATGAATACACGATTAGCTACTGTATTCGGAAGTGATTTTCTTAAACGAGACCTGATAGAAGTATCTGCAAAAGGGAATGAAATTGAACTATCAGGTTATATAGGTGGATTAAATGAAGAGAAAGAAGGTTTTGCCGATTACAGATACCTTTTTGTAAATGGAAGGTATATTCGCGATAAAATTGTTTTACACAGTTTAAAAGCGGCATATGGTCCATTCATAAAGAAATTACGAATATTTCAGCAAGGCAAGACACCACCATATATTTTGTTCTTGAACGTTGACCCCCAGCAGGTTGATTTTAATGTTCATCCTGCAAAATTAGAAATTAGATTCAGAGATCCTGGCAAAGTTCATACGTTTATAAAATTAACAATTGAGAAATTACTCCTACAATATGAAAATGATAAATTTAAACAGATAAAGAATATAATGAGTTCCGCTTATCAAAGCGGCAGAACGACCAGCGTTGAATCTAGGATCTTTTCTAACAAGATGGAGAAAAAACGATTCAATCAGGTTAAAAAGGAATTGAAAGAGATATATCAACCTGATCTGTTTAGAAAAAAGACCGATGATGAAATCCAAATTGAAAAGAATTTTGCTAACAATAAAACTGATATGTTCCTTCGCCCGGAAGAAGATATTATAAATCCTTGGCAACTACATCAAAGTTATATTTTTGTGCAAGTAGAAGAAGGACTCATTATCATTGATCAGCATGCTGCACATGAGCGAATAATATATGAAAAGATATTACACAGAATTCATGGAACTCCTGCTCAAACTCAGAAATTGCTGTTTCCAATAGTGATAGATCTTCCACCACATCTCAGCAATACTATTCCAGAATTGATTTCGGAAAATATTGAAATATTTAATAAAATTGGATTTTCCATCAGAACTTTTAGTGGAGATTCTATTGTTATTGATGAGATTCCGATAGAGCTTGAAGACTGGGATGGCGGAGATATATTTATCGACATTATAAAACAATTAGAAGATGAATTTGAACAAACCGAAGATTTCAGGGATAGTTTATCAAAATCCGTATCCTGCAAAGCAGCTATTAAAGCCGGCAGAAAAATGAACAGAAAGGAGATGTTGGCACTAATTAATGACCTTTTCGCTTGCGAGGTTCCATATTTTTGCCCACACGGCAGACCGCTTATCATCAAGATGACAATGCCGGAGTTTGAGAAAAAATTCAAAAGAATAATATGATCCAAAAGCAATATAATAAAATTCCTCTTATCATCATTCAGGGAGCAACTGCTGTGGGGAAGAGTGAATTTGCCATTAAGATTGCAAAAGAATTTAATTCTTCAATTATTTCAGCTGACTCAAGGCAAGTTTACAAATATATGAATACCGGTACTGCAAAACCTACTTTAAAAGAGCAAAGTAATATTAAACATCACCTCATTGATATTGTAAAACCTGATCAAGAATACAATGCAGGAACTTTCTCTGAAGATGCAGATAAATTAATAAAACAAATCTCATCACAAAATAAAATCCACATAATTTGTGGAGGTACGGGTTTTTACATAAAAGCTCTTTTAGAAGGTTTATTCAAAGCTCCTGAAATTCCTATTGAAATAAGACAATATCTGCGAAAAAATGTAGAAATAAAAGGTACAGAATTTTTTTATAATCAACTTAAGAAAATTGATCCTGAATCTGCTGAAAGAATTAATCAAAACGACGCAAACCGGATTATTCGTGCTTTGGAGATATATGAAACCACTGGGAAAACTATAACACAATTATGGGAAGAAAATATCAGCAGACGGAGGAACTTCAAAACTGTAAATATAATATTAAAAGAAAATCGGGAAATACTTTATGCTAAAATAAACAATCGAGTTGATAAAATGATAGATAACGGCTTACTGAATGAAATGGAAGTACTTATTGAGAAAGGATATAAAAGAACTGATCCCGGTATGAATACAGTGGGTTATAAAGAACTATTTCCATTTTTAGATGGTGTACATAAATTGGCAGAATGCATAGTCAAAATTAAGCAAAACACACGAAATTTCGCAAAGCGTCAGATAACATGGTATAGAAAAATTGATTTTGATTTGACATTAGATAGTAAAAACATTATCTTTTCAAATGTCTTTAAAGAAATAATGAGTAAATTACAGGAGAAATGATGATCATTGCAAAGGTAAATGCTTACGAAATTAAATTTCATGAATATCAAGCAGAATTGAATGAGGTACTTAAAATTATGCATCTTGAGGAACCTAATAGTGAAGCAAAGAAAAGAGCAATCGAACAACTCATTGATGGTAATTTACTTCTTGATTCAGCAAAAAAATCTAACATTGAGATTTCAGAAGATGATATTGAAAATGAATTAGTTGAGTTCAAATTAAAATTTAAATCTGAAAATGATTTTAATAACATGCTAAATAAAGAAAAAATTGAAATAGAAACCATAAAAAATAGAATTAGAAACAATTTATTAATAACAAAATATGTTAAAATTAATTTTTCATTTGAGACGGATATTTCATTAGAAAAACTTCAAGAAATATATAAAGAAAATATAGATTCATTTAAAACCTATGAGATGGTTAAAGCTTCTCACATACTCATTAAGGGCACAGAGAAAGAGAGCTTTTCAAAGGCTCAAGACTTATATAAAAAGATAAAAAATAAAGAAGATTTTGACAAAATTGCAATTGAATGTTCTGAATGCCCAAGTAATTGTCAACACGGTGATCTCGGTTATTTTACTAAGGGTAAGATGGTAAAAGAATTCGAAGAAGTTGCTTTCAATTTAAACCAGTATGAATTTAGTAAACCTGTAAAAACAAAATTTGGGTATCACATCATTATGAATACAGGCAGAAAAGAAAGTGTTGTAGCGGGTTTTGATGAAGTTAAAGATGCATTAAAAGACAGACTAAAGCGTATTGATTCGGAATTAAAACTTATAAAACATCTCAAAGGATTACGCAGTAAGGCAAATATTGTGATCAACCACAAAGAACTATAACATTTTACCAGGAGATAAAAAATGGCATTATTAGGTGTGAATATAGATCATATAGCAACACTCCGAGAAGCAAGAAAAGGAATAGAACCGGAACCGGTTTATGCTGCAAGTATAGCTGAACAAAATGGAGCAGACCAGATTACTATTCACTTGCGAGAAGATAGAAGACACATCCAAGATCGTGACCTGCAGCTACTCAGACAGACAATTCAAACAAAACTTAACCTAGAAATGGCACCAACAATTGAAATGGTAAAAATAGCTTCTGAAATTAAACCTGATACAGTTACACTTGTTCCAGAGAAGAGGGAAGAACTTACAACAGAAGGCGGCTTGAATTTAACTGAAAAACACAGGGATGTTATTTCTTCATTAAAAAAAGTCGGAATTGAAGTTAGTGTCTTTATAGAACCAGATTTGAAGATGATACAGGTAGCTAAAGATCTTGGCGCAGATACAGTTGAGATACATACTGGAAGATATGCTAACTTGGAGAATGATGGAGATATTCAAGCTGAAGTAGATAAAATATATAAAGCTGCAATTTTAACTAAAAAGCTTGGAATGAGAGCGGTAGCGGGGCATGGATTGAATTACCACAATACACAAAAGCTTGTTGTATTAGATATTTTTGAGGAATTCAATATTGGACATAGTATTATTTCTCGTGCTGTATTCTCCGGTCTTGCAGAAGCTATCCTTACAATGAAATTAATTGTTGAATAAAAACAAAGTAACGCCAAGAATTAATCCTGAAAATATTCTGTACTTGTTAAGGAAAATAATTCCTTCATTTGATTAGATTCTCGTTTTCACGGGAATGGCAAATAGAGAAATTAACCTAGATTATATATAATTCTTTAAGATTCTATTCTTTCTGTCCATGTTAGCTTATATACTTCATCAGGTTTAAGTTCTTTTTCAAATTCTATTTGCGTTGCACTTTTCTTTTTAAAAGGTAAACTATTTTTCATAATTGTCCAATCACCATATAAATTATGAATAATTGTGATGGTCTTTGTTTTCCCCGATCTATTTTTCAAAGTTACTTTCATATCGCGTTCAACTATCCTATTAGATATCTTTCTTCGTTCCATTGTGATGGTTTCAGCAACCAGATCAAAAGCATTTCCTGATGTAAGGAGGATCTCTTCATCTTTTGCAGTGTGATCAAGAGCATCTTCACCAATGAATTCTAATTCGTTATCTGCATCATCTTTTTTATAAATTTTTACCACACCTTTTGGTAGTGGAATTCCTAAACCATCTTTTTTAGAATTGATAAACTTTATTTTACTTTGAATATTTGTAGAACCTGTGACGTATTCGTATTTTGATTCTGCATTAACTATTTTTGTAGGAAATAGTCGAAGTTGTTTAGTTTGATTATTATTGATGTTAACATTTTCACTTAGAGTGTACATGTGAAAATCATGAAATGCCTTTTCTGCAAAATCGGGAGTACCAGCGTCAGTTGTTTCCACTGCATATTTTGCGTAAGAACGCTGGTCGAATTGTTTCTTTATCTTCTGCACATCACCGGCAATAAGCTTGAGTTTCGTATCTATGAAGGCTTTACCTGTTTTATTGATTATAGTAACCCAGCTATTGATCTCAAGTTTGCCAGTGTCTTCATTCCAAACAGTATTATAGGTAACATCCCATTTCATACCAGTACAAATATAAGAAAAATCAATTGGGAATTTTCCTTCTTTTGGAACATTCAATCGCCAATGAAGTGTTGGCTTTAAGAAAAAATTTTTAGGAAGTTCTGCCAGGCTGATATTTCTAATTTCATCTCTTTGTATAAGGATGAGCTTGTCTGTATTATTCTCAATTATTCCAATTGTAGAACTGTCATTAAATTGTAATGTACCAATGAACTTAACATCATCTTCAGCAATTATCTCAATATCTTTTCCAATGTATTTTTCCAGTATTTTGGAAGTATTTGCCAGATCGTATTCATAATTCTGCGAAAAGATCTCAATATTACCCTTGAGTGGTTTGATGATAACCGAATTTGCCTCTATTGTTGACGGGATATCATCCATAAAATAGCTTTGAATTCCCTTCGACAGTGTAAGGTCTATCGAAGAACGAACCAGCGAGAAATTCTCATTGTAAATTGTTACCTGATCCTTTGCATTGAGACATGTAATCATAAATACGATTAAAATAAATATTTTAAATTTCATTTCTCCTCCCTAAAATTTAATCTATGATCTGCTTTATTTTAGATACGATCATATCGATACCAATCTTGTTTTGACCACCTTCAGGAATAATAACATGAGCATATTTCTTACTAGGTTCAACAAACTCAATGTGCATTGGTCTAACAGTAGAAAGATATTGATCTACTACAGATTGGAAATCTCTTCCGCGTTCACTTATATCACGCTGGATTCTTCTTAATATTCTTATATCTGCATTAGTATCTACAAATATTTTTATATCCATCATGTTACGTAATTCCACATTTTCAAAGATTAGAATTCCTTCGATGATGATAAGTTTCGTAGGAATTTTGGTTATTGTTTTTTTAATTCTTGTATGTGTTTTAAAATTGTAAACCGGCATTTGTATTATCTGATTATTCTTTAATTGATGAAGTTGCTGTATCAGAAGCTCATTATCGAAAGTATCAGGATGATCAAAATTTATTTTATTTCTTTCCTCAGGTGGAAGATGCCCAAAATTTTTATAATAACTATCCTGAGGGATCGTTGTGATCTTATCCTTAACTTGTCTTTGTATTGCATCCGTGATGGTACTCTTGCCGGAACCTGTACCACCGCAAATTCCAATTATTACAGGAGATTTCATTATTTATTGCTCCTTATTCTTAACTTACTTTGCCTTATAAATTGCCATATTAAGTCCTGAATCTATATTCAATGTTACACTATCAAAAAGATCACTGCTTTCAATGTAGTCAAGATATTCCTTAACTGTATCTTTATGTGAGATGACATTATCTGCAACTATTATTGCGTTATTGTTTAATTTGTTAATCAGTATCTTAATGTAATCAATGTAATTGATCTTTCCGGCATCAATGAAAATAAAATCGAATTTATTGGTCAGTTCAGGAATTATCAATTCAGCTTTTCCAAAACGTTGGATGATATTCTTTCTGTTAACAAGATTTTTCTTAGCTAGCTTAAATCTGTCTTCATCTACCTCGATAGTATCTACAACAGCATCACAAGATTCTGCAGCAATAGATAACCAAAAAGTAGAAAATCCGTTTGATGTTCCGATCTCCAAAATATGTTCAGGTGCCTTTATTTTTACGAAAGTATAAAGCAATTCTGCAGTTTCCTGATGTATATTCCATAATCGATGGATATTATTTCTTTGAATATCGAATCTTGCTAATTCATTTTTATATTTTTCTTTTATTCTTTCCATTTATATTTCCCAAACGTTCCCTTAAGTCCAAATATAATAAAATATGGAATGTAGATCAACTCAGCAATTGGAAAAATCCACATTAATTTTAATCTCTTCATTTTAACTAAAAACAATGTTAATAATAGAAATTCCGGAATTATCTTTAAAAATAGAATAATTACAAATAAAGTTGTTGAAATATAAGCAAACATAAATCCCATAAAACATCCGACAAAAACCAAATAATAAACGAATATAAATAATGTCATTATTTTTACAGGTGTTGTATAATTATACCATTTGGATCCACGTCTTGTTTCCTGTTGGATCTGTGACCCTGTAGTTTCATCTCTACCAGTATTAACAATAGAATCAGGATGGAACATGAATTTCATTCTGCGAGCAATTTTTCCCATTTTTTGTATCATTAAAACGTCATCACCAGATTTGATCAAACCTATATCGTTAAATCCGTTAACTTTATCATACAGTTCTTTCCGATAAGCCATATTCCCGGCAGTTATTGTAACTCCCCAGTTCCATCCGAAACTTCCTACAATAACAGCAAAAATAGATGATCGTTCCAAATTCTTCAGGAACTTGAAAAAAGGATTTTTGTAATATATATAAGAATATCCTGCAACAATATCGGTATCATCAGTAAAATGATTATTAATTTGCAAGAGCCAGTTATTCGTTGGAACGCAATCAGAATCCGTGAATGCAAGTATATTATGCTTTGCTGCTCGAATTCCTTTGTCCAGAGCTCCTTTCTTTCCTAAGAGGACTTTAGACTCATTCTTAACTTGAAGAAGCATTATGTTACTGTTTTTAGATTTGTACTTATTCACAATATTAGACGTATTATCTTCAGACCGGTCATCAACTATAATTATTTCATAATTTTCTTTTGGAAAATTCTGAGAAATTAAAGAATTAAGAAGATTGGAAATATGCTTCTCTTCGTTTCTGGCTGCTATTATAACAGATATCTTATTTATCTTCGCATTCTTTGAATTATTTAAAAACAAAATTCCAATGAAAAAAGAGAATATAATCATGAAGTACAAAATTGCGAAGATATAAATAGTAAATTCCATAAATTCCTTAATTCACAGTTGTTATTGCAAAAACCTTGACCGTGAACCCTTTTAAAATAATTTTCTATTTCAAAAATTGAAATATTAATTTTTTAGTCAATGATATTGGAGAGAAATAAATGGCATTAATACCAAAGTTCATCTATAAAGTAAAGATCAAAATGAAGCTGGTTGCACTTACATTCGATGATGGACCACATCCTCTGTTCACAAATGAATTGCTTGATCTATTTAAAGAAAATGGCATTAAAGCCACATTCTTTGTTACAGGTAAGAATATAGTAAAACACAAAAAGATAGTTAGAAGAATGATCAAAGAAGGACATGAACTTGGTAATCATTCATATTCACATTGGAATTTAATATTTAAGAAAAAGAGCATGATAAGAGAAGAAATAGAAAAAACAGACAGGTTATTACGTGAGCTTGGTGTAAAAAATGATATCCATTTCCGACCACCATTTGGTAGGCTTTTATTTGCAGCATTATCAATTCTGGCTTCTTTGAATAAAAAGGTAATTATGTGGAATGTTCCAACAAAAGATTATAAAGAGAACGATCCAAAAGTGATCCTAAAAAGAATTTATAAACGTATCAAACCTGGATCAATAATAGTGTTGCATGATTCTGGAATAGAAAGATCTGGAAAGAAAATTGATAGACAAACTACTATTGATGCTGTGAAAATGCTT